>JAAUXU010042869.1_pt1 | contig 69604 bp, 70 predicted proteins | sample 7278151 | NCBI WGS metagenome assembly JAAUXU01 (sample SAMN14350113, study PRJNA611818) | marine sediment metagenome | isolation source: surface marine sediment (1.8m) | place: French Polynesia: Moorea | collected 2018-08
ACCATCAAAACAACCTTTTGTTGTTCGAAACCACTGTGTTTTTGTTGGCCCCCCCCCCCCCCCCCCCCAGAGAAAACGAGTGCCTTTGGCTCGATCACCAATGTGTTCATTGTGAGCTGAAGTTGATCTAGTTTCACTTGAAAAGAAAATTGAATGGCTCACAAAAGAGAAACCATTATTACAAACAACTGCCCTCTGGCGCCGGATGACGACGATCCTTGTCGCATGAAAATGCTGCGTGGGCTATGGTGGAAGCAGCACTGCACGGTGCAGTCTGCACTGCACTTGACGCTTTGCTGTCCGCTTCTTTAATGGACGGGGGAAATATTATGGGACTATAGATTCCGGAATCGCTGTATGAGGGTGAAATGAAGTTTTACATTTCCCGTCTCCCACCATGTTTATCCCGGTCTCTGCAGTGCAGTCAGTGCCCTCTGGCGCTGCACTAGCGAGTGTATTTTCTTGCCCTGTACACTTTTGGGGCAGCGGAAAACAACAATTTCATTTCAAATTGCTAATTCCACGGCCATAATGTGCACGGCATTTTCCTCATTGTCCTCAGCGTTTTTCCCCCGACCTGTCCTCAAGCACGTCGCTACATAAATATTAGGCCTCGGCAGGTCAGAAACCGCCACAGTCAAGACTCAGAAACTACAGTGCTACAATGCGACCACGCAATAGTTACCCAGTCAGAGCGCTGTGCGGTTCTACAGTGCAGCTAACACAGTGCTACAGTGCACTGCTGACAGATCGTGCACACCAATCCACGTACGTATCAGGCTTTAATCTGGAGAGCTGCCCCTTTTACGCACTCCGTTCGCGCTGACGAAGGTAAAAGTACCAGAAACCCCTAGTAGAAGGTGCCAACTTCTGCGTCGAATGATAGTGACTCCTGAAGCTTCCCGCCAGGCTTTGGAGTGGCTATGATTTGTTGGTTGTGTGCACGCGCACGACGCGTGTGCTTGGCACGCTCGCACACACGCGGAGCTGCTGCTCATTCTGACTGTCAGTGGGCGTAATGTATCTGATGATGCAACCCACCGAGCGCCACGTGACCAAACCGCTCTCAGACCAGTTGCTACGAAAGAAAGCAACAACAGTCAGGGGCGCACTCACGCGAAAATTGTGGCCCCGTTAAAGAGAAAATGTTCCTCTGCTTTATGGTGTCCGATCGCCATTACAACAGACTTGCACTTAGGTGGTACATATATATATATAGCAAGATTTTATAACGCCTTCTTCTTATGACGCCGTACGGGCCAGCGGCATGGAGTAGCATTAGTGCCTCCCCTGGTCGGATGTGACTGGAAGCGGAAGTCTGCAGAGCCGCTCACGTCGACTTCCGGCCCCGAGTTTGAAAGGAGCAGCGGGGAGAAAGGGATTCGCAATGGGTGGCAATTGGCGAGAGAACTGAGTGACTCAAAAGAGCTTTCCAAAAAGCAGTAGAAGCAACAAACTCGACAATGGCGGGAAGAAAGAGCAGCGGCATCATGCTGAAAAGGATGTCTGTGGGTCTGCTGTCGTGGCGGGTGATACATCTCCGGGCAGAAGCACTTTTTTCACTTGCTCTCTCCCCTCTCTCGCCGCTATCTCTGCCGTTCGATTGAGCACGGAAACTGCAGATTGATCATTCTGTGCACTAGTGTATCAACCCACTCGCTAGCTTCGTATACCTCTAAGGGAGGAGAAAAAGTCGCGATAACGACTGGCGCATCTTTCACTCTCTCAAAAATCCTTGGTGGAGAAAGCTGGGAGAAATGGCATGTTTGCGCGAGACAAGTGAGAAAGAAAAACGCGGCTGAGAGAGGGAGGTATTTTTCCCTTGCCAGCGGCAACGCAGCCACTTTTTGCATTCCCTCCGTCTTTTCATTAGTGTCACGACCGTAGGAATGGCGGCGATTTACAACCGGAGAACAATAGAAAGGTTGGTGGCGAGATAAAAAGTGTGCAGCAGAGAAAAGAGGGCACGTAAGAAAGAGAGCTCATCTGGATATGGAGCGAGAGAGATTTATTTGCACACCGCTACTTCTCGATTTTTCGCAGCCATTTTTTTTTTGCCCTCCACGCTGCTGCAAAGGGGAGACTTGAACAGCTAACGCGGCGGCCACGATGAGGACGTGAGTAAGCGTGACGAAACCCCTCAAGTTTCATAATGTTCTCTCAATGCTTGCGCCGCTGCCAGCGGCTGCGTATTCCATCATCTCTCTCGGTCTCCCCACATACTAATGATAGAGCTCTCCTCTTCTTTGTGTTACGTCAATGAGCAGCGGAAATGGAGCAGGCTATCTACTACGTACAGCTGGCGTCCGTCGCTGCTGACCCGTTTAAAAGTCTTTTCTCTGTTGCTTCCCTATTCGGTGTGTCCGTGGTCAGTCAGACATGACCTCAGCCCACCTGCCTGCTGGCCTGATGCTTGCTTGCCTGACTCTCACACACCGGAAGAAGGAAGCATCTGCTTCTGCTCTCAGCAAGAATTATGTAGATACACACAACACGTAGCCAGTGAGCTTCCTGGAAGCATTTTTTGTTTCACAAAAGGTGTGTTACAGCGACATCATCGTCAGAAGTAACCTGGTAGCAACAACGCGGGTCCAATCTCCTCTACGGGTCCAATTCGCACTTGTCTGCTGTTCCATCTCAAAGAACTGTTATTGGAAGACCTCCTTCTGGTCCTCTTTTTTGTCTCTGTTCAAATACTCGATATTTTCTCTCCACCTCTTCTTCCGCTACGCCCGTTAGAGGAAGACCAAGTCCTACAAGTGAGAGAAGCAACATTCGGTCTATCGGCCAATAGGATCTCCAATAGTATTGGTATGCAACCAAGCACAACACCACACGGACGGAGGTGGCACAGAAAGTTTATGTCTGTTCAATCACATCTTGAATTATTTAGGTGAGAAATGATGACTTGATCGTCTACTGTTCTCCGTCTTCATTCAGCACGCACAACCGGCGCGGTGCGAATGATGAAAGGTACGATGCGGCCCCAAAGTAGCTCATACACGACTTTATTTTTACAAAATGCGTTGTAAAGAGATAATTACATATAATTAGGGTTTATTAATGTATGGGACAAGTGGGATACAGTAGAGACAATTAAATCATCCAATCCTGATTGCCTCCCCCTGCGGTGGCCCAAATGTCGCCCCGGCCAGGTGATCGCAGAGATGCTGTCAGTGCGAGTATCACGAAATCTTTTGTAGCGACTACGCGCGATGATAACTTATTGTGTGTTCCTGACCACTTTCCAGCCTTAAAAGACTTCCAAGGCCGAACCAGGGCAATCATCTCATCAAGCGGGCGTCACGTTGTCGAACTCGGTGTTATTTTCAACGTCCTATTCATTTTTGGCGCCAAAGTTCCTTCACCGCGTAGCAGCCGAGGGGTGCCGCTGTTATCGCCAGAAACTCGACATCTTCGAGTAGAACCACTACATTGCGCTACTTTTGTGCCATGCCGGACAACTTACTCATGTACCGTGCAGTTTGTATACGTACCATTGTGCAGTGGATGCTACAGCAGTCCCACGGACCTCGTGCGCAGTCGGTACTGTGCCGTACATCAGAGATAATCTCCTTCCCCCTATTCTTTTTCTCTCCCTGCTCCAGCTCTCACGAGTAGTGCAGTCCTAGTCTTGTGCGTAGTAAATGTGTACATGTACTAATGGCATGGAGCAAGCGCGCTGTTGAGTCATCGTAAGCGGCGCTCCAAATTTAATAAGCGCTTCTGCCTAAAGGGTGTCTTGTTGTGCGATGAGCAATCTCTGCACTAAGAAAGAAGCCACGTCAGGATCATCACTCTTCTAGGTTGTCAAGTCGTTTAAGCAAATAACTTCATCGCGCGCACTGAATGTCAAGTAGTGATTGTTCATGCAATACACATGAATGTGCTCACTGCGTATGTGTGTGTATGCGTGCGTGCGCACTTGTGTACCGATCGTGTATGGATGTAAAAAATTGGTATCCATTTCGTCGCGGGGAAGGATTTTTCCCTGCTGCCTTTGAGAAAGATCGGCAAATTCGCGAGTGAACCAGCTCTTGAACAAGTATTGCCGATGACGGATTGAAAATGGCAGCTTTCTTGTTGCTGCCTTGACCGTGCGTGTTTGAGGTGACATCGACCTCGACTGTCGCGGACCAGCGCTAGCGATTGCATTACGATGGCCAGAACGACAATGAGAGAACGCTTCCTACTTCTGCAGTATGGCTTCGGCAAAATTTGCATAGTTGTGGAGAATCGGACTGGAGACACCAGGAATGCTACTATGCACGACTGAATGGCTTCATCTGAGGCATAAGGAGCAGCGCTAGAGCGAACACACCCATGCGTATGAAGCATTCTTTGAAATATATGCGCGATAGGTGTCAAGTCGCCGTATTCATCGTACTGTGTCTGCTCAGCTGGCCACAGGATTGCTTTTTTTCTGCCAGCACGCTTCTCTTCTGCTTGACGAAGTCCTGCTTGCGCCCTGGCCACTCGGCACTGGATGAAAGGGGGCTGCGGTTGCTGGTCATGACTGGGATGGAGTAGATTAGCCTCGGAGCGAGCAGTTCCTAGAACCAAGTTGGGCAGAACGTGTCACTATCAATATCATATCGGTCGTCATCGTCATTTGGAGTTGACGCCGCGGCAATCAGTCTGTCCCAGAAATGGAACAGATCCTGCGCTTTTCTCACCTCACTGCGAGCATCGGAGTCTCCGGACGATTTGCGCCAGCTGAACGTTATGCGTGTACTTGATGTATTAGTCGACAGAAAAGTAGCGGGATGTGGTTCTATATAATTACAAAAGTAATGTATCAATGAAATTAATGTTGTGCAGTCAAATCTCGAGGTTATGATGTTGCTTGGTCAGCGGAAAGTACGTCGTATCTTAAAGACACATCATAAGTTTAAGACATGACTTTTCGGAAGCAAAAGGCTTGGTCAGCAACAAAATGATCATAACTTTAAGATTTCACTGTACGTAACGTTGATGGCCGAATAACAGGTGTTTCTCCGAACAAAATGTGGTCCGAGAGCTTCCCACTTACATTAATGCTGCTGTTCTGTCAGGACGATGCACGGGATGCATCACTTTCTGTAATCGGTATCTCTTCACGAGAGAAACGTCTGTTTAATCGAGTTCAAGAGGTGGGATTTGCATTTTGAGTCCTACGCAAATACATTGAGAGTTCATACTCGTGCATCCGCGTGCTGCGTCCAAGTGTGCTTAGACTCTGCACGGCCGAAGCCACAGCGACGTCGCGTTCATTATTTCTTAGGTTAATCTCTCACTTAGCCCCAGCTTAACACACAATGGAGAGCAAGACTTCCACCGTGGCCTCTTCGTACAACTGAGCCACGTGCTACATGTGCGTAGTTGCCACAGGTCCAGGGACGCCATGAAGTCCGAATGCCTTGAAATTAAATAATACTTTGTGCACCAACACCATTATATTATATACACATGCTTAAGTATTCCATTAACAGTCCCCTCTGCCAACGACACCTTCACCGGCTTGCACGATTAACTCTTCTTCTTCATCCCATCTTTCTCCCACCGCCGTCTGCTCATAAAAGCTCCCCGCCCCCCCAGGATAGGTGATTTCTCCATAGAAAGCTCAAAGAGCGATAGTTTAAAACTCATCCTCGGCATTAACATGACAAGAATGTTGAAGATGACGCTCAAATGCTCCTTCTTCATGTTATCGCGCTTGCTTATTTCGATGTCTCCTTTCTCGTCGTCATCTCGGTCGGCGAGAAAAACAGGTTTGATATATGGTGAATGTTTTCGTCGTATCTCCTCTTCCTTGTATTACGTACTTGTGCGATGGCTGCTAGAGACTTTCCGGCCTCGCAAAGGGAGGGAGAAGAATCCGATGTCGGTTGCAAATGGAATTTCAAGTGGCCATAACTCACAGCCAGAGTGCGTGAAGTGGATAGGAGGAAAAACGGAGGGAAAGGAAGAGGCTTCCTCATTCTCCTCCACCTCTTTTATCTGATGTCGTGCTAGTGACCTCGAACGATGCGTTAGGAAACCACCTGAAGAAGGAGAACACGGCGCTGGACGACCCGACGGCGACGGCGACGACGGACGTGGACGTGATCGACGCCGGGAAAGGGAAAGGCGGCGCTCTGCACCGCCTGGAACTGGGCGGAAGGGAGGGAAGAAGGCCTTTCCTCGCCGCACGTACCACGGCGGACAGGCGATTTTCTACTTTTTTGCGTCAGATTTTGGTGGAATCTGAACTCTCCGAAGTCCCCTCGTCTGATTTGTACTTTCCAGGAGACCGTGAAGCAAACCGGCAACTACATGATTGGTCGACAACGACACTTTGACTGCCAGCCTTTTAAATGCTCCTGAAAAGATAACTGTTACAGATTATTATTATCATTGGCGCACTGAGGCGAAAACTTCCAGGACTATTGTTATTGAGAGATCCTTTTCACCAGAAAAGAAGTGTACCAGCACGATTTGGGAAAACCAAGGGGAAAAATAATCCAAGTGAAGTGCACCGAGTATGGAATCATGGCCAGATAGTTGTCTCATGACTCCCTGCTGGAAAAAAGAGAAAGCTCCATTTTCAGTGAAAAAGTGCCCCCTTCCCGGTTTCGTGCAACAGATAAGGCTGGCCTGGCTTTCGTGCCAAAGGTCGCAGCAGCAATCCAATTTCTGACCGAGATTCATTCATTCATTTCGATGTCGGAGGCGGCGGCGGCGGCGGCGACGACGGCGGCGGCGGTGACGACGGCGGCGACGGCGACGGCGGCGGCAGCGGCAGCGGCAGCGGCAAGAGCGCAATAAAACCCGAGTTACGAGGTCATCACGGAGGCCTTTCTTTTCTCTCGCTCACTGCAACACTTGGAGAGTAGAGGACGGAGGGGGGGGCATGATTGGATTTGGGTTTTATGACACAGAGCAACAATTGGGCTGCAAAGTATGGAGTGAGGACGGAACAAGGGGACAACAAGCAAGGGCACACGAGGAGTAGAAGGAAAAGGGACATCAAGCAGACAGGGACAAAAAAGAGTAGAAAAAAAGGCCGCCGTCAGACAAGAAGTGACTACTCTCCCCAGTCACGGACAAGCTGGTCTGCGGCGGCCGCCTCCGCTTAGAATAAGACATTAACAAATCATGAAAGCCATAACGTCTAAATCCCTTCGCTTTACTCGCTCGCTCTGCCTGCTCGCTGGCTCGCTCGCCCGCTCCTCGCTCTCGTTCAACTCCCTGCTGTCTATTACCCCGGAGCCGCAAAATATTTTATGGCATTTTTGTCAACCAGAGTTAGCCGCACCATCTCGTTTACAAGATTGAACGAGGTAGGGAGGAGGGGAGGCGAATTAAAGTCCTTCCCATTTTGTCCCGAAGCAACAAGAACGTGTGTAACGACTCCCTGAGGGCACATGCCTCTCTCTCTCTCCCTCTGTCTCTCTCGCGCTCTCGCTCCACTCCGCCTGGGCCGCGTGCGCGTCCTCCCTCTTCAGCGTGCACTTTCCGACGGAGTAAGCAGTGTTGTGACTCGACTGAACTCTATGTTCGCACTGTTAAGTTTGTTCTGGCCCAATTTGCGAAATGGTTGCACTTACAAGCTAAGAGGTGCACACGAGTGAAAATTATGAGAAAGGCCCGAGTCGGGGCTCGGAGGCGGCGAGCGCGCATACATAAGCTTTCTTTCGTCGCACTATCCTGTCCGACGGCCATTTGCATGTCGTTGGGAGGCTGGAAATAGACGTGTGGACGCACGCGGATGCGCGGCTGCGCGGCTGTCCGGGACTTTGCGCGCAACCTCTTTTTCACCCGGCCAAAAGGCGGCGGTTTTCTTCACGTAGAGTCTAACGGGTACTCCAATTGGTTTCTCTTGGGCTGCGGGTCCTCCCACTTGCTTTCCCCGCTCTGTTCTGCCTTCCTGTCTGCGACCCAGCCCATACTCGCCCCTACGGGTGGCCCGATGACGTAACCCAAACACGCTGTTGGGGAGAAAGTATTGGGCATGCTCAAGAAAAGCCTCCCAAAGTGGTATCTTGTGCGAGATGATAAGAAATCATTTCCCACCTATCACTGAATCGCAAGCACTCCTAAGAGGAGCACGCAGAGTCCTTTCGAGCAGAAGTGGCCGCGCAGTCAGTGCCCGTACTCATTTGTGTACACAAATACATCGTGTGTGTGTGTTCCACTTTCTTTTTCCTCCTCCCCCTTCGGATAGATTGTGGGGAGAGCTGGCGGGGACCCAAATGTTTATTAATAATTATTGGTCCGAAAGAAAGCGCACGTGCAAACACACGCGTGCACGCACCGGAAGACGAAAGACGTCCATGCACGTAAGTACAGGTAGCTTGCATAGATAAGATCTTCCCAACTATGCTCTAATATAAGAACAGCGTGGTCTTTTACAGAGTATGGTAGATCATAAGAGGTGAGGTCCTGCAAGTACCGTCTGTGCTACTGGAGTCACGGTGCACGAGTACCTACAACAAATCACCACGTGCTCTCATACGCTCATACCCCACAAACTTCCCCGACCTAACACACACTCACACGCACGAGGGAATGGCCGCCGGGAGAGGAGAGAGAGAGAGAGAGAGAGAGAGAGAGAGAGAGAGAGAAAGAGAGAGAAAGAGAGAGAGAGAGAGAGAAAGAGAGAGAAAGAGAGAGAGAGAGAGAGAAAGTCAAGTCAGTGAAATGACTGTTTGTTGAGTGTGGATTCCCCCTGGCTAGGGGAAAAGCAAGCACGAAGCAAACAGGTGTTTTTCCTCGCCTGAACTAACTAACCGAGAAGAGACACGCCAGAGGACTCTTTCGCAAGTCTGAGCTATCGAGCATAGACTTACATGTACTCGAGTACTACAGGTGCGTGCACCTTTTGCTGCATTATAGAAGAGATTGATTGGAAAAGAGAAAGCATGCACAAAATCAAACCAGTGGCTACTTGCTGGTGTCCAGTCAAATCCGCCTTTGTGACTTTTGTACGTGTGGCGGAACTAATCACGTAATTGCCCCGTGACAGATCCGCGACGTCTGTAGTATACTAATTCCTTGATGTGAGTTGCAGCGGTAGCAGTGGCACTGGTGGCGGTAGAACTGGTGCGAGGCAGTGGTGGCAGACAGCAGCGCCGGGTAGGTGAGCGCCAAATGTGTGCACGTTCACGCGCTGAAACTTTTTACTACAGAACCTAAGAAAAACCTCTGTCCAACACTGGCATTCATTTCCAAAGGGCATTTCCAAAAGTTTCTCCATTTGTGCTCATGGTCCTGGTCATCCGTCTTCCAAGTTTGGGCAGCTAGAACAAAGGGAATCAATCTATTCTTTCTCAATCTTCTTTGTACGTGTATATACTGTATAGCATGTAATTGTATAAGGAATCAACTGAGACGTAGGTACGAGCAGCGGGCTCGGGAGGCGACGTTTCCAGGAGTAGCGATAAATTCAAAGCATCCAGGACACTCGACTGTAACTCACTTGTAGGTAAACCGCTGGTGCAAGCGCTGGTTGAGCGATGAATGTATTTCTGAACAACTTTACAGTATGTACGTACATGTATGCATGTACTTTTGAGTGTGAGGGTTCGTGTGAAAATGGTGGAGAATTTGGCAAAGCCTGGATGTGAAAAAGGACACAGGCACACAAAGAAAGCAAAGGCTTATCCCGACTTAGCCAAGTGCCAAGCGATGTTTGGTTCAATAGAGCGAGGACAAACTGTTTGCCCCTTATAAACCTGACCTTCCGTACTACAACTTTGGGGAGTTTGCTTTTCAGACCGATCTCACGACACTGCCAATGTGTTCATACAATGTTCCTCCACGAAATTTACGTGGTTTTTTTTTCCTCAGCATTAACCAAGGTCATTGTCTCGTCCGCCCAGAGGAGGTTCAGGGTACAGGAAAGCCTTGCAACATGGATCTCTGACCGGCAACAACGAACTCCTGTAGTGCCGCTGGGGAGTGACATGTCTGATGTTCCTCGCGCAGTGTGCGACAGTGGAAGTATCTTTCCTGTGCTACAAAGTATTATGTAAAAGAAAGACGAATACCCTGCTCAAATGAGTCGTCTTCTCTCTTTTACCTGCACAATGAGAAGAAAACATTGGAAACTGCGCAAGTTTGAGTACTAATGTCACTCTCGCACGCACTGACGACTGACAAAGAGAACGAGAGTAACTTTTAGGCGAAACACACTCTGGGAACTCCCATGCTACCAAAACAGAGCAACAGATTTCTAGAAATAACAGCACGTCGACGTTATTTTCTCTTCCCCAGAACATGCAGGACGACCCGTTGAGTGTATTGTGCACCAATTGTGCAAGCATTGTGCAAGTACAGCTTTGGTCCAGTACACATCGGCAATCTTGTATTCCAAGTACTGAGAGCATGTAGCACAAGTGCGTCGCATAGCAGCCAGACACGCGAGATGGCGTGTGTGAGTATGAACATAGTAGTATTTATGGGTACAAATGAACAAGCGGGAGATTGGTCACGAAACCTCACCATATGCAGCGCCAAAAAGCTACAAGAAGTGCAGGATTGTCACTTAGCCGCGCATGTGGGCCACAATTGGCTGCACTCGTACGCCACACATGCGTACACGAGAGCGTGTCAACGCAAGTACGCATGAGCGCTGTTTGAGATGCCATTCATTCCTCAGATGCCTCGGGTCGTTTGAGCCATCATTTGCCTCGAATCCATTCATTGACCTCGTCATTCAGCAATCGTGAGTGGTTGATGCCGCTGACACGCGGAAGACACAACACAGCATTCCTCCTGTGCATGCGTTGGTCTGTGGATCTGCCAGACATTAGGGATAGAAAGCAATATTGCCGGAGCACCTGATTATGGTCCCTTGAGAAAGAAAGAAAAAAAAAGCAAAAAACCCTGTATGCACTAGCAATAAATTTCTCCAGATAGGAGAAAGAAGCTATTTTCCGACAACTTGCCAAAACAGTAGTAAAGCCATTACCTTGCCCACTCTCTACGTACGTACTCGCACGCCATATCATAATCTCGACCTTGGGAGGGACCTCGATCTTTGCCGCGACAGTTAAGCTATTTATATATGTTGCAGAAGTTGTGCAGCTTCCAGACTCCAAGTTTTTGGCCTTGCACCAACCACAGTCGATGCCTTTGTACGAGGTCGACACCGACAGACAGAATGTTGTCTTTGGAAGTCATTATCCACAAATGGTTTGCGCGGGCGGTGAAATGAAATCCATTGCTAAGTTGGCGCGCGCTTGCGCTTTTCTTTCTCTTTCTTTCTTCTCGTTGCTGCTTATCGATTGCACAATCGACGACGCTGGCTGAAACCAACACAGCCCAGGCGGACCCGACCAAGTAGGAGACGGTGAAAGCAGGACCAGATTAGAAAGCCCGTCCAAAAGGAGAGGACACGCGAGTGCGTATGCACGAGAGAAGAAAGCGTAGGAAGTGGAGGCTCTGGCACTTGCGCACGCACGGCAACCATGTAGCGCGCTCTCCCACAGACGCAGGCGGCGCCGCTCCCACAACATCGAAATTAGTTTTGTAGTCCTTTTCATTTTTTGTCTTCTCTTCGTTGGTGCCACTGAATCAACAAGAAGTATTGAAGATGGGGACTTGGAGAAGAGATACCGAAGAATAAAGCTGTTGTGTGTGTCCCCCACCCCACCCCACCCCACCCTCCTCACAGTGTGCGTGTCTGTCCGTCCGCTCCGTCTCTTTCTTCTCCTTTTTGTGTGCATCCATCCATTTCACCCCTCCTGACGTCGTCGTCCCGAGAGAGAAGCGTCCCCTTCACCGCCACCTCTGAGAGGACCAAGTTGGTCCAAGTGGACCAAGCATTAGTAGCAGAGGACCGGGATCGATCCGGACACGCGCGGAAAGAGGGTGAGGAGGAATAGGGCGCCGTTGGCGCACAGAGAGAGCGAGAAAGGGAGGGAGAGGACGCCGCGGCCACCACGCAACGAGTGATTCCTACAGGAGAAAAAAGACGGCGCTTCGCTCGGAGACTGACAATTGTTGCTTAGCCGCCTCCGAGGACACTACTTTGTTATAACAGGTGGTTATAAATCTACTCTGCTAGTGCCTCATCATAGGCACTTATGCACGTGGGGGTTCTAGCTTTCGCCCACCACCACCGGCGCACCGCGGCCGCAATCTCCGGTAACCAAGAGAAGAGGCGCTGAGTAATGTTCCTTCCCTCACAAGAATAACGGCGCACCAACCAACAATTTGCTCACGGAAAACTGTGTTAGACCACCTATAGAGTGAGAAAGAAAGAGAGAGAGACCGCACCATTCTTCTAAGCAATACCTTTGAGATCGAGTGAGACTGTCCGTCCCCACATTCAACATGCCCCGCTGCTTTCTGGCCAAGAAGACCCATCACAGCAACAACCATATCGTTACTTCCTGGCTGAGTGACGATAGGGAGTCGTCGGCGCCGAACAATCTGCTGCCAAGTCGCTCACTCGTCGGCTCCATCTCGGCGGCCAAGGCCGTGCAGTCCATCCAGGAGCCGCTCAGGTTTTTGCCGCAGGAACCGGTGCCACTGATCAAGTGCCAGCAGCAACTAGAAGCAGTTAAAGAAGAGCCGCAGCAGCGACCGAGCTCAGATGAAGATACCAGTGGCTACAACGGTGAGTGATGTAGACGGAACTTTTTTTTCTTCACCGCCATACAAAGGCCTTTCCCGTCAAGTGCGCGTTCACATTTCACCTGATCCTCGGTTGATCAGGGTGCTGTTGTGGTGCGAGCTCCTGCACGGGTGCACAATGGTGTCACCCAGAGGGACACAAAAATCGAGGTGGACAAGTTGAACGCACACAGATCGTTGACGTCGTTGGACCACCGGATAGGCAGACAGTCGTTAGTCATGAGACATAACGTACACCTACTCTTTTCTTCACTACGCCTGCGGCAATAGTGCCAACCAACTGTTCTGAGGGAGCGCGATTAAAGATTTAAGAAAAGCTTCTCCCTCTTCTTCCTCTCCTTCACGTTGTTTGCTTATCTCGGCGCCAACCCTTGGATAAGTCCCTTTCATGTTGCACTCGCGTCGTCGTCTTGCGGCTTTAGATAGGAGGAGGAGACTTCATTTATCGTACATACAGTGCGCAAAAAAGTTCGACACTGCCAGGTTTTTAGCTTATTCTTCAAGTTATTGCACGCACATATGACACTACTTTCCAAGCATTCGTGCCCTGGTAAGAGTGCTATCACTGACAGCATGATGTTTCGTTTCAAACGAGTAGTGCTACACCTTTATTTCAATCCTTCCTTTGAACTTCGTCACACCATTTCAATCAACGCCGAATTGGGCTAAAGACAAAGAAGCTTATCAGAAAGCACTGGCGATTAGTGATAGGCGTGCCCAGTTGCTTGAATGGTTTCAAAAATGAGACCCTTGAGGTCGCCGGTGAACAATGGTGACTTAATTTCAACAGTGGCATCTTTGAAACCTAGTTCGGTGGAGGCTTCCTAAGTCTTTCGGGTGAGCCATCCTCCACAATTCTTGATAGAATTCAGATCCAGGCAAGAGGAAAGCCACTCCAAAAGGGTGATTCCTTTTTGCTGGTTGTAGCTGCAAGGTGTCGACGCAGTATGACAAGGGCCATTCCTCTCCACGAACCTGACGTCCTTCGTCCTGCAGATTAAGCTGATTGAGTAGCCGGCTATGCGCAGTGTTGCCACATGTGGCCACTGACAAAGCGGAGGTCAAGCTTTCCATACCTGATGATGTCACTCCCAACCATGCAACTCCTCCACCACAAGCTCATTGGGAGAAGAAGGTCTCGGCAGGCAAATTGTGGTCTCCCGAGTAGTATCTGCAGCCACAGGGCCCATCCAAATTAAATGTCTTTCCATCTCTGAAGACGACTTTAAGACAAGTTCCCTCCCACACCACATGATCCTGAGCAAAAGCTAGCCTGTGACTCGGGAGTTATGCTGGACGCCGAGGATGCTTCTTCCTCGTCCAGCTCCAGGACTGATGACAGCGAAACAGCGTCTGCCGGGGACACTGAAACAACGTTGCCCCGTTGCCTCCTTGCTCCCCCTGGCAGATATTCCACAGTTCTTACAGACTCAATTTTTGATGGTTCGTCCTTCTGTCTGATAGTTCTGATGGTCTGCCACTGAACTTGCGACTGCCATATTCATCTGGTGATAGCAGGAAGCTCCAGATGGCCCTTGGGCTTCTTCCTCCCAGCGTGCCAATGTCGCAAAGTGAGCACACTTGCTTCTTCCATTCCACTATCTATCTGCACGTGCTCGAAAGGTGACAGGGGTCCTCCACGACCCATTATTATTTGCCTGGGGATATTATGGGCTTCAACAATTTCAGGAAGCCTGAGCAATGTGAAAATGTTCCTAAGTTTCCTTTGCAGCTGACCAGCTGCAAGCTGCACCATCTTCTTGTTCTGCAGAGAAAGCCAAATATCTTGATTTCAGGTCAAGGTCTTGTACACGTTCAGTCTTCACACTATGCCCATAAGAAGTTACACTATTGACTATAAGACTCCGAATACGAATTTTTACGGTGCTTCTAACTTCTTTGGGCTCTGCAGCATCATGCATGCGGAGAGAAAGGAGAGAGGGAAGACATCGCTCCAGAGGATTGCAGGAGGAAGAGCATCATGAACCTGTAGCTTCAACCCTTTGGATGCACAGTATGTTCTGGGTAGCCAGCAGACCAGTAGGCAGGCACACTTCAGTGTACGGCAGGCGTCAGACAGCACAGTATCTTCGGCGAGTGAGTGAGTGCATGTACATAATGTCCATATCATAGAGGTAAAAAAAAAAGAAGTGGTATAGATGTGAAGTGTGTGTTGGAATCGATCTGCGGTGTCGGATGTTTAGCCCTCTCCTCTCTCCTTCCCTTGCGAGAAAAGTTGCCAACTTTGTTGTTGACAAGATTGACTTGCAACAACCAGTTGGGGTAGGGGAACTTTGATCAATCTATGCTCTCACCGCCGAAGTTGGCGCCGGCAAAGATTGGCCAACGACGTCAGTCCTGGCTCTCCATCCTTTGAGTTTGTACAGTACTTAGCAAAAACTACACATTTTAGGGAGAGTCCTTACAGTGCGCATGTGTGAGTGGGTGTTTATGTGTAGGCACAGTTCTATCACCGTGGGAAGCACAGAACTGTAGAGCACCTGCCTGGGGCAATGAATTCCTTTTGCACAAGCACGCACTACTGTTTCTTCCTCCTTCACTTTTCTTCAGCCTTGGGCACGAAAGCGTTTTCTTATCCCCTGTATATAACCCTCTTCAGCACTAGACGATAAATAATATCGCCTTGTGGGATGTGTTTTTGTGCCGTGTACTACATATGTAAGAGGTACCACACCAGTATGTAGTACATTGGTTGGAGATACAAGCCAGTGAACTAACAGGGAGGGAACGGAAGAGGCCGCTCAGGGAATCGAGTTTTCTGTCGTTGAAAAGTTTGCTGACTGTGGAGAAAGAGGAAGATGTAGCAAAATGGGGCTTCTTAATCGGACGGGGCTACTTATAATACGTGTCTGCACATGTCTGCATACTAGTGTACGAGAAAGAGAAAAGCCAACACTGCTCCTCCCCTAAAAAAAGGACTCCTCAATCGTTCTCATTTCCTTTTCTTCCCCGGGAGGAAAAGAAGAAGCAGCTATTGACACTTTCTAGACGTTATCTGCCTGGCTAAAGTACCTGCTTGGCACAGCAAAGCTGCAGAATGGCTTTAAGGCAAGGCAAGCAAGTGACGTGAAAGATACCGCCGTCGCCGCCGCCTCTTCCTCCCCTTCCTCCTCTCTTCCACTTTTTTTTCGCTAGCCTGCAGCTCTTGATCTGGGCTCTTAAAAGCTCTTGCCCCAATCTCTCGCTTGCTCGCTCCCCCCTCCTCCTCCTCTGCTGGAAGTTCTGGCAGTACTTCGCCAACTGCCACAGACACTGAACTCGTTTTTTGTCTGAAAAGTAACTCTCTCCTTCCTCTCCGTCCTCCCCCCCTAGAGCGTCGTCGCGCCAGCCGCCATTAGCCAGAGGATTTCGATAAGAATTCTTTGCGTGCATGCTTGCAAGAGGCCCTTCTTTCTCCAGCTCTCCGGCAATCTCACTGCCGGGCCAGGCATTGGCCAGAAATAAAACGCACTTCACGTAAATGGAGCCGAAGGCGCTGTTCTGGCCCCCCCTGACGGACGGACGTGTCTGCGGCACGTGCGTACGCGCGGAGGAGGCCGCCATGTGCCGAACACGAAAGCCACCTCCTCACTTGCTCGGGATAGGTAGGTAGGTAGGTAGGTAGGTACGTAGGTACGCAGGTACGCAGGTACGTAGGTATGCAGCGAATGAGGAGTAGCAAAAGTACTAAAGTTGCTACCGCCACTGCTGTTAGTGTCGGGGGTCTCCAATGCCACTTATTCTAACCGGCCGCCATATAATCTTATAGTCTCCTATGTAGTCTTCTCGGGCCCCTGCGGGCAAGTTCAAATTTCCTGGCTTGCCCAGAAGTGGGACATGCAGCCATACCACGCATGTACGTACCCTTAAGTTGGCACGTCTTCTCTAATGCGCAAGGGCAGATGGGAACAAAGACGGAGAAGAGAAAGACTGCGAGGTTTAGTGCCTGAACACTCCTTCCTAGAGAGAGAGAGAGAGGTTGTCATGATTGCTGACACCACAAAAGAAGCTGGTAGAAGGAAAGGGGGAGAGTGGACCTTTCCCCTTAGCCCTGTCCCATTAGGTACCGTACACTTCCCCCCTACTGTGAAGACAAAAGACATTTACTCCTGTGTAAAATCAACGCCAACGACTGTCTAATCAATGGCCACTGTGCTTGCAGTTCCAATCGGTGCTGGGGTAGTAAACGTTAATCTTGCCCCCGTCGTTTGGCCTGGCTACAAAGTGGCAAAGTTATTGAGACAGGGTGAACAAAACATGGACGCACAAGCACGTTTCCTTTCTACGCCTTCCTCTCCTTTAGAAAGTTGATGGCTCTTCTTCTCTCGCCTCTTATTCCAAAATTAAAGTGGCGCCACCAACCGAGCAAAAATCCTTTGGAGATTGGGGGCCAGAAACCACTTAAGAGAAAGTGAGAGCCTTTCCGTCCAAAATTGCTTTATCATCGGAACATGCCTCACTGTCTGGTACTCGTACCGTTACTGCATGCTTGAGGGGAGAAGACGCGAATATCGGGGGAGGAGGCAGATATGATTTGCAAAAAAGCTTGGAATCGTCAGGCTTCTCTACGCATTTGGCAGCAGAGGCAGAGAGGTTCCTGCTTGCCAGATTTCGCCTCTCCCTTCGGTGCCTCGCGTGTGGCTGTCCAACATAATAACGACGTCCTCGCCCCCTTCTTCTCGCCGCGTTCTCCTAAGAGGAGGGCTTAAACGTGAAGAGAGGGAGGGGGAACCTGGAGTTGGGCAGGGGTGGAAGTGAGGGAAATGCTGCAAAGACAAGAAGACGAACTGTTGCTGTAAACAGTTGGTGGAGGGCGGAAAAAACTTAGAACGAGGATCTAATGGAGAAGAGCTTTTCTGTTGTGTGTGTGTGTGTGTGTGTGTGCGCGCGTGTGTAATGCACAGCATATAGTACCCATGTCGAGAGATGGGAATTAGCAGGATCGTTTCGCTCACGTTTTTGTTTGCCTCTGGATAGATCGATCACTGCTGCTTGTCGTCGGGCTGCATTTAGAGCTCTGTTCAGGAGTTCTCTTTGTGTTCTCTTACCCGTAATTTTTACGTGTCGGTTGCTACAGGATGTGTTTGCGATACGTTTTGTCAATGTTTTGTGGGCGCTGTGTACCACAGCTGGTTTTATTGTCAGATGGCAACGCTTTTCACCCGGTTCACTGTACTTGGCTGTTACTACCACTTGTAGCTGCTGTTCATTTCATACTGTTTACTGAACGTAGACCCTATGTGGCGCAAAACACCATTAAGTCTTTTTTAAGCTAACAAGGAGCTCGAGACTCTTTGACAAAACGTCGAAGACAGCTAAGGTAGCTAGGGCAGTAAATATTTACGTACCATTAAACCAAAGGTGGATGAACAAGGCAGGCTTTTATGGGGGGAGGGCGTACATGATGCCCTTACTACTACAAATATGTAATAAGTACCACTAGGTAGAATCTAGCTGAGAGCCTCTAATGTCCCTAACATTAATCCCAACCCTGGCTACTTTGCCCTTTCCGGTGGGATTGCAAAAAATCTGACATGTGACAAATGGCCACGCCCGGGAGAGAGAGAGAGAGAGCAAAAGAGTTCTTTTCAGTCTTAGGCGCATGCAGTGTAGCTTTGGGGGCTTCTTCTGTGTGGACTTTTTAATTTTACATGAATTGTTCCGGAGCAGAGAAATGTGAGAATTGAGCACACTTCTCTAGAAGCCCCTCGTCCTCGTTTTCTCTGCGTTATTGCTCTCTTCACGAGAGTCTTCTCATAGTTCCCAGAGAATCGAGGTTGTAGAGTGCAAAGAGAGAGGGGATTTCCTCTCGCTTCTTTTGGCTCGACAAAGTGTACTTCTCTCAAAGTGGAACAGGGGCAAGAAAGGTCATTTTTGCACATTTGGCAAGACGAACGGCGTCATTCAGAGCATTAAATGGCCTCGAAAGATTTCTCCTTGGAGTAAACCACAACTTCATAGTCGTCGCTGAAGTAAAGATAGGTAGGAAGCAGTACTTAAGTTTAACATGGAACAGCTTGTTACACGCTGAATAATGTAACAGCATCTGGAGCTATCCAAGAAAGTGTTTCATACACAGAACAACGTACTACTGTGGCACAACGCGCATTTCATACATACGAAATGAAGCGCTTTTTGTGGAGCCAGAAGGCGCTTTTCCGCATTGCCTCCTTCCATCAACATGAGGGAAGCCTTAATATTTCAGTCTCTGTCCGTGACGACATCTGCAATCTAGAGCTCAGGAAAGCTCCCGACAATTGATAAGCATTACCCGGGGACCATGCATAATAGTATGTACCACCATAGTGCAGCGCAGTTCAGTGCCATACTCGGCACTCCGAAGTAATGTACTACACGTCCTATGACGGACCCCAGACTTGACTTGCGGAGGTCCGTGTACGATGTACCAAGAAAGTACATTTGCAATCACGTACCCTGAGTAGACATAGCGTGCTTGCAGTTCCAGCAATGCACCGTACGGAGTAAAAAAATCACCCTGGTCTCCCATGCGTTGGGAGCTGATGATGATAATCGTATACTTTACGAACTAGGTAATTTTCTGCTCCTCTTCCTGGGTAAGAGGGGCGTCAGAGCATGGGCAATCGTACTCTTCGTATTCACTTATACGACAACCCCTACCTGTGACATTTTCTGTGAATAATCTTGGCAAACAGCTTCCATCTATTTCATGTCGGATAATTTTTAAGACAAAGCAGGCCACAAACGCTCGGACACGTATTCTGCAGGACCTCTAAGACTGTTAAAAAATATACGCAGTTTTAGGACTCATTCAGATCTTCGTAGAAGACAAAAATCTACTCTTCTGTGGTGCGAATTATTGCCTCACACAAAATCACTGATGGAGACTCATTGATCCTGGTTGGCAATGTTGCTGGCGAGCTTAGATGTTCTCCTTGATCAAGATCACATGTTCCCGACGCACTCAACCTCTCCAACAACAATAACAACAAAATGAACGGATGTCACTGGGCATCTCTTTTTTAGTGCTCGTGGTGTGCCTTGTGGTGAAAATCAGCTGACACGAAAAAAATACAAGTTGTTTGGACAGGTAACTCACCAAAATTCCCAGCTAGAGGCTCTAGGCTATTGAATACGATGAGTTTTACGGTCTCGAAGGCCCCTCGTACTACTTAGACAGGGACTTTGCGCGTTTAGCCAGCCATGTACGTTCGTATGCCATGTGACAATTCATCCGTAAGTACATAGATATACATTATGTACGTACGAGTGTCATTGTTTGCTGCTCTGCCATTCTTCCGCTGATGGCCGCATCTCCATTTCTTCTTCTTGTGCGTTGCTCGTGAAGCTTTCATTTCGGTCCACACACATGCACACTCACCCAGACACACAAGTTGTTGTTGGTCGTACACAGTCGGTCGGGCAGCGGCAATAGTGACTGCGCCAGCGACGACGCAAGAAAGAAGCAGCAGGCATATTCTCAGACTTCTCCTCTCCCGCCAAAGCAAGCGTCTTATTGCATTCATCCACAATCGCATCCACGCTTGGGACACGCACTAGTGCCGAGTACGACCGTTCTGTGTGTGCAGTACATAGCAAGTACTGCACAGAGAAGGACAAGGACAGCAAGCATCCCACCGCCACTATTTCTTTTAGCTCTCGCTCGCTATTATGTTGCTGACATTGCTATGAGGCCGAGGGAGAAGAGAAGGCAGAGGGAGTCAGAGAGAGAAAGAGAGACAGAGACAGAGGAAAAACTTGGACAGGAACTTGGCAGTCCCAAAGAGCGCAGGAGGATATCATCGTAGGGTCCGCTTGCGAGAGGGAGAAAAGGATATTACATACTTGCCTGCTTATGTTCAACCTGCTCAACTTTCAAACGATTGGGCACAAAGAGCTCATAAAACCTCTGCTGGCGCTTCCGCTACCAGAAAAAGAGAGACGAAGAAAGTGTTTAGTCCTTTCCGCCATGTACTTTTGTCCTCCGAGGAAGAAAGTCTTCTTGTGCGTTTGTCGTATAAAGTTAAAACGCAACAATGTTGATTCTTGCCCAAAGAGCAGTTATGCCTCAAAGGCGTGTGGGAAGTCACGCATTGCTGTTCTATTTCTGTTCGTAGCGTCAGTGAGCGTGATTTCTCGGGCATCTTTACTCACGAAAGAATGGTTTCCTCCTGTCGACTCCTTATGATTTGTGCGCCGTCAAGACTGACGGATTGGCCAGCTTGAGCGTGAGCGCGCGCCCCGCCTACCACCCACCCCACGTACCCACAGTCCGTAGTCCTGCTCCGTCAAGGCCAATGCGCTGGTTATGAGACAAGTACATACCTAGCACTGCATGCGCAAGAGTGGACACGAGATTTGACACTGGCCATGACCGTCCGCCGAATAAGCGAAGCTTCACAGAGAAAACTTCGGTATTAATAGAATTTAGACTATGAACCGAAGCTTGCAAATCTGGACTTTCATGACATGATATTGGGAAACCACGAAATTCTTGTCCCTATGGCAGGATCCCGGTGGCAGATGGAGCCACACTCCGTGAGGATGTACTTGTTGAAGTGCAAATGTTCATTCATGTTCTTTGGTCACAAGTCTGAGAGATTCGTCTGAGGCATACGGAATATGGAATAATCACAAATTTCTGACTGATGGGAACGAAATGACAGGCATGGCACGTCAATGCTGTTGTATGGCCATGCTGCTGCGCCATTATTTTAAAATGTTGTTTTGGAAACATTCAGATTAAACTTTTATTGTTATCTTTATGAATATTGTATTTATTGTTCTGTTGTTGCCGGACACCCACCCCACCCCCCAAAATGATATAATTTTGCCAAGGTATCGCACAGTCCATCACAGCTTATGGGGCTTGGGGGAGGCCACAGCTCTGGACTGATGAAATCCCATTTTTCCCCCAGCCAGTTGTCTTCTTGGAGGAATGAGAAGGGGCAGAATCCTACTCGAAGAGCCAAAACTGGTCTCTGAGGTGCTTCTCCACCCGGGGGACCTCATGAACTACCAGCGTGGCAATACAAACATCAGATCCAATCTTGGCACCCTGATCAACAAAGACCAGAGGCAGTTAGCATCCCCTTGACATGACACCACCTCAGACCATGACGCAAAGCCTTCACCTGAGCTATGGCATCTGATTCGGACGGTATTGCCCCGGGCGCCACAGTGGCGGAGAATTCGACTGGTGTGCAATGCTCCAAAACTTGGTATTTCTTGATTCTTCACACCAGCATTTCATGGATGAACTTAAAGCATCACTCATCCCTCAAAAGGCAGCATATCTCAATCAAAATAAGTGTCCAACTTTGTGCCCAATCCTGTACGTACAAATTGTGCGTGCGGTGAAGGGACACGAGAATATACGCAAGACAGCCCTATTACAGCATGAGAAATAACGCTGCTTGATCAGCAAATCGCCGACGATAATTTGGCTCATGCGAGGATGGGTGAGGAGAGTAGATATGATAATTAGGTAGTTAGCACGAGGGCTTATCGTGCATGAAGATTAAGAGCGCTACTGGTACAGTAACAAACTAATATTACGTGCTGTGGAGTCACAAGTAGGTCCAGATATACAGGACGTACGTGGACCCTTGCAGTACGAACTAGTTGGCGGAGACAGCGAATGAAGTTTTGCGCTACTGCTTCGTTTACCGATCAAAGGTGTCTTTTCGTTGGAAGGTTTGCTTCGCCGCTGCGCTCTCTCTCCTTAGGGTATTGAAGGAACATTCAACTCACCTGGTACACGATGTCTGCTTCAGGGGTTGTTCCTGCTGTTATTCAATTTCCCTTTTCTCCAGAGTGTTCAGGACAACAAACGTCACCAGCGAGACGGCTGGAGCACTAGTATTACATTGCTTACATACATACACACTATGTATGAAGAGATATCATATGTAGGCGAGAGTATGAGGAAAGAATGCGTTCTACTCGTATGTGCGGCTCTTGCACTTTGGTACTGCACGTACCACTGAATATGTACAGCGTATGGAATAGAATGCAGAGTGGCTGCGGGCTTTCATTTTTATGCCTTCCGTAACACTCACTTATGCACTACTTTAGCAAATACACGGAGACGGGATGACAACGCTGGCTTGCTTCTTGTGTTCATTTTCTTTGTTTGTTGCATTGACTCTCTCCAGTTCCCGTTGATTTACGCGAGGAGAGTTATGAAAGTTTGGACGCCCTTAAGCAGTACCACTTTGCGGCAACTTATATAGTGCGGTGAGCTTGAAATTAAGTACATGCACGTACTACCTGAGTTAAGTACTCGCACTTCGAACACAATGGCAACTTCAGTTACGTATTAGGAATGTCGGCAGCTCCATGTCCACGTTCTCGGGGGCCCTTCAGCAACGGAATGGAGAAACGTCTTTTGGCTTCATCAAAGTGTTTTGGCACAGGTTCGCGAAAAAAACTTGGAATAAGCGGGGCCTCTATCTACATTCGTCCCGGCAAAGTTTACGTGGGCCTTAATCTACACAGGACGTACGAGCCGTCGTAGCAAACCACTTTTTCTGGGGCTCACGGGTAACATAAAGCAAAATGTTTTCTCTTACGTCAACCGTAAGCATGAAATGGGCCATAGTATGACTATTCATTAAGACATCTTCTACGCACTCACACGCTCATGCATGGGACGTGGTTGAGCACATCAGGACAACTCTGCAGTACAGCATAGCGGGTACCAGAAATTGGTCTGCAGGTGTACGCATACATACGTAGCTACATGTGCGTGAGTGCTCTTATTTATAATGGCCAGCATAGATGAAAATGTAGTGTGCCCACGTTGATTCACCTAAGTACAGGGTTAGAGAACGAGAGAGAGGGAGGGGGGGGGGGGAAAGCGTAGAAAATGTGAGGCAGAATACTTATTTTGCTCAGGTTCAATGCGATATTTTCGTGACCGAGCAAAAATACTGGTGCCTAGCTACGCACCTTCTCCGCCTTCTATCCGATACTTTCGCGAAAACGCGGTCGCTTCATATCATGGCAATAATAATGCCTCCTGACATGTCATCCACGACCTTGATGGAAGCAACGAACGAGCGAAAGAGCGGATACAACCATGGACACAAAAAGAGAGTCTGGAAATGCCGCCGAGAGTTGATTACAGAGTACGTAGAAGTAGTCGTGTTGGATTAATGACGCACTCTGTTAGGACGTACGACAGCTGCCCATACATAGACCCCTTCTCCCTGTCTGTTCATCAGAGATCGAGAGTGCCCGAGTAGAATTCTGCTCACATATCCTCTTTTTTGGTAGTCTGCGTGATGGTTGGAAGCATGCGGCACCAGACAATGACCGAGGAGAGAGAGAAAGAATAGTAGCCTTTGTGTCAGAATCCAACAAGAAAAAAAAGATCTCTGATACTTTCTCCCAGGGGCAAAAGAGAGAGGAGGGGTTGGTCAAGGAGAGAGAGCTAGAAAATTGAATAAGCCGTCTCAAGTTTCTCGCCTCTGTTCCGACTGCAGTATGTAGAAGTACTGGTGGCTGTAAGTCCTTACGCCGGCACCACAATTACGTACCACACGCACCTGCGGCGGAGCTGCGGAGCTGCGGAGCTGCGGAACTCCGGGGCTGCGGAGCTGCGGAGCTGCGGAGCTGCAGGGCTGCAGAGCCGAAGAGCCCAGGAGCCGAGAAGCCGAGGAGCCGAGGAGCCGAGGGGCCGGGGAGCCCAGGAGACCGAGGAGCTCAGGACCGCACACCTTCTCTCTGTCGCAAAGAGAAGGAGGTGGGATAATGGAACCGAGCTTAGCATAAGCCTCAGTTTTCTAAAGGCTAGTATCAACAGCGATGGTAGGCTCAACAAGTGTACAGGCTGGTCTGGGGGATGTGAACGAAATGTCAATCCCCTCATTACCACGCTCTCACGTAGGAGAGAAAGAAGCTTAAGAAGAGGGAAACTCAAAGAAACCTCTTTTTCTTGCACTACTCCAGCCTTTCTCCTAGGAGAGCGACAGATTCAGCGACGACATTAAGGGGATGACGCCTTAAGTAGAGGTTCTCTGTAGTTCCACTGTAACAAGACAAATGAAAACACCTCTAGCTAACAAAGGAACCAAAGTTGGAATCGTTTTTCCAGGCAAACAAGAAACACCGACAACAAGTGTGCGTAGTGGGTTCGGTACGTACTAAAATGTGCCAAGCATGGCAGTAAGAAGGGGAAGAAGATGCGGAGGGAGGGAGAGAGGGAGGGAGGGAGGGAGAGAGGGAGGGAAAGGCAATATTTACACAGGATGATGATATTACCCACTTTTCGCGAGATTGTTGGAGGTAAGAGCTATGGCACTATGTATGTATTCGCAGCCTTGGTGCCAGTAAAGTACGTACGTACACCACACACGTGCAGCAGGAACGCAAGAAGGAGGGAGGGAAGGAGAAAGAAAGAAAGAAAGAAAGAAAGAAAGAAAGAAAGAAAGAAAGAAAGAGAGAGAGAGAAAGAAAGAAAGAGAAGGGGTCACCTCTTCATTTCCCAATACGATACCCGAGAAGAGAGAGAGTATGCATTGTTAGTGATGATGGTTGCTGCCTGGCCTTTCTCTCTCTCTCTCTCTTTCTTTCTTTCTTTCTTTCGATGATGCCTTCTCGCTGTAGTAAGAAGAAAGGCCTTCTTCTCACTATTCGTTTGCTGTCGTGCTCTGCTTAGGAATGTTGTACTATGCAAGCACATGCCTCTTGTGTGCAAACGAACACAGGGGTCTAAAGATCTTTCCTGGAAGAAGAAGGGGACGGCGACGAAGAAGATTGGAAGAGGGTTCAACGTGGTGGCCATTTGTTCTCCAACTTGGGAGGAGGGAATATATGTTGTAAGACGTGTGTTGAATATCAGCAGCATGTTGGAAAGGGGAAGAAGGGAGAATGGATTGGTCCTGGGAGCAGAATTCCATCCGACCAAATGACCCTTTCCTGTCTGCACGACCTACTCTTGTCGCTCACCCGTAGCAGGTGGACTGCGTGCGTGCGTGTGTGTGTTTCCAATCTGGAGGTCTAGATTGTGTCAACCTAGCAGTTATGTAGTGCTGCTGGCCCGACTCAACGATACCCTAACGAGCATTACGTATAGCTGTTGAATCCGACAAAGGCGGAGAGGTCACTTTCATTGCATGGAAGGGTTGTCTGTGCACAGGACCATATGATACATACGTTCGCGCCAATAGCTGCGACAAACAAACACTGTTTTACGTACTGCGGACTTTGGTAAACACACTGCCACTCGCGTATACTGGAAGAACTGCTGGTAACAAGTGTTGCACAGATTACGTAGAGACGACAAATATATCACTGCACGCAACGAACATGATAGAGCATTGTTTGATCCGTGATGTGGGCCTCCTTGGCCACTTCAAATTACGGTAGACAATGCCCAGCCCGAGCGCGCGACTCGTGATTGTCACCATCACTACTTGAGCCTCATCTACTGAACGAACACTCCGCAGTACAGTAGGGATAGTGTACTGTTAGTCGAGACAAGTAAGAGAGCGGATACGCACAAAAAAGACGAGAGCTCTCGATACAATCAGACCCTACTACGAACTTTATCTCTCCTGCGTGCTCACGCTGTACATGCCGAATGCACATATTGTGTATATGTGCAATGCACTGTATGTGCATTGGTGTGCGAGCCCGATACTCTCGTAACATACCTGCGATGGCCAATCATTCAATCGAAGAAAGTCAGCTGAGTTGATCACATCTCATCAGTGTGGCTCTCTTTTTCTTACCCTGGGCCAAATTGAAGTGGATGCTCTCTCACTCTCTCTCTCTCTCTCTTTCTAAAATAAGACATTTGCCGACACTACACAGTACAGTCTTAGCAGTGCAACAAGCTCTCTCCTCCTCGGATCCTGCTGACACCAGCCGAGTGGATTGAGGGAGAAAGACATGGAGCAAGAGAGCCCACTTTTCAGAAAATTTTCCGTCATGCGCTCAAGCACTCAAACAAAAGGGTGGAAGAGAAAGTTGTGAGCTGCATACGACGTGCAAAACGACGACTGTTGCATGCAACCGTCGGGAATGGAGGCTGAATGATAAGCTGGAGGAGCTTCTCTCGGGATCACTTGTTGATTATTACACAGCAGCAGCGGCGGCAGCAACTTCTCCGAGGAGTGTGGTCAGGGCCTTCTTATGTCCATAGTAGAGAGGCTCTCTCTCTCTATCCCTTAGGGACTTGTACGTCCATGGAGTTGATGTATTGGCCATGTACGAGAAGCACTAGCTTGGGATACCAAGTAGTGCATGTACTAATGCTTTGTGCGGACGTTCTCGATCAGAAAAATGAGAAGTGGAGGAGAACCTTGAGAGATTGGCTCAACACGTTAGGTTTCTCTTCCACAGGGCTGTTACCATGATTATGGAGATTGAGAGAGAGAGGGGGGGAGAGAGAGATTGGCCGAGGGAATCCCAAGAGATTTAAGTAATTCCTAGAAATTCAAAAGAAGTGTAGGCGATAATTGTCATGCATGACTCTACCAAGAGATTTTCTAAGGAATGTGTTGAACAGGCTTGGCTTCCTAAGAATCTCTAGAAAGTCTCCTTAAAAAACCATCAGACGGTGAATCTGAAATGATTTTTTGAGCGCCGATTTATGTGGCTGCAGATGAGAAATTATCCTAAAATGACTACTCCACAGCTAAAACAAGGAATTCACAGCCAACTTTCTTCATGCATGAGGCCTGTTCAGATGGTTCCGAGCATGATGGGATGCTCCACTGCCTCAGCAGAGTCTTCTGTCGCCTGAATGGTTGATTTATAGCCTAGTCCAATACATTCTAGCCTATTTTGCCTAACAGTGGCAGAGCATGAATTCATATGCGGCTGTGCGAGCCACCTAGAAGGGTCTAGTGCTCCTAGTCTAGGTTTAGTGTGAGTGACTGAACTTCTGCTCTTTTATGAATTCCGTGCAGAAATTTTAGCGCAACATCTAGCTTGTATTGATACACAAAGGGTTAGGGTTAGTACACACATCATTTCGTTTAACCTGATCTTAGTGGGGGGCATTCAGTTAGTCTCCAACCATTTGAATTTGGCCTGAACGGTTCATTTTGAGATTTGTATACTAAAAAATGAGGATATTTGGAGTAAAGACGAATGAAATAATTTTTTGTCATGTTCTTCAAACTTATTCATTATGACTTATGTAATTATGACTTATGTAATGACTAAAAATAACCTCATTTGCTAGTGACATGAGACCTACATACGTACGCCAGACACGGGGTTCCAGGTTTCAAGAGACCGGGAACAATTTCACGTGCAAGCTGTTAGAGACCCTATTAGAAAATGAGGTTACGAAATGAAGTCAAAGTTCGAATTTGATCGACATGCGGTGCGACCATAACGATCTCTCCAAGCAAAATAGCCTTTTTAGACTAATATTTAGGCAGAGTTAACAAAGACATCTATACAATTCTTTAAGGGTACTTCATTTAGACTACAAATGTCACCTGTTTTTGAATAATTTTTCGCCAATATTTTTTTGCACTTACCAGCCTATCTCTGGGTAGAGATTTACAGCATGTGCCCCAGTCACTCTCAAGTCGCTAGGGGGTTTCTTAAAAGTCATGCAGAACCAATTTCTCTCACTCTAACTTAATTCTAAATCAACTGGGGAGATTTGAATCTCTTGGGAGTCTCCTGGCCAATCTTCCTCACAATCTCTATAACCAAGGTACAAGCCCTATGGAAGCAGAACACAAGAGATTAGGTGGGTGCCAAATTCAAGAGAACAGTTTCTGAGTGAGTTGCCTTCCACTTTAGCTGCGACACTACAGAAGCATGGCCAGTCTGCCATAAGAAGTGGACCAATGCATGCACAGTATGTGCGGATACTGATTAGCTCTGAAAATCCACTGGTCCAGAGAGATCAGTCACAACATCTCCCTTGCCCCTGGTTCAGCACGCATGCATGGCAACGAGTCGTCGTTATGCCACTTAGATGCCGGAGAAGATACGACTTTGTTCGAAAGATGTTGGTGAAAGAAGTAAAATGCATCTCCGCTGCAAGTTGTTGCTGCACCACCTGCAAGCGATCAATTTCCCCAAGGCGGTAAAGGACCAGGTCCCTTTGTCGCCGCTTTCCGTGCACCTTCTTGCAAAACTCATTCTTTCGGGATTCCTAATCTTGTTTTCGTCCGGGCTAAAGCGAGGGCCTCTCCGCCGACCTTAAGTATGATTGTTCTGGGCTGAAAGGCTAACTTAAAGCAAGGCACACGCGAAAAAGGCTCTTAGCTGGGCAAGGCAGGGCAGCTCCCGTCGCTTGCATGCGCACTGCGGTACCAATCTAAATGAGATCTCACTTCCTTCTCCTCAGTTACCTACGGGTAGTACAGTAGTTAGTGGAAAAGCGGTCTTAAGGGGGGGCAGCTGCAAAGAAAGCAGTAGCAACAACAAGTGCCCGGCAGAGAGGGGGGGGGCAAACGTGTACGTAGGTACGAGGAGGTGGTCATTTTGGGATGGAGAAATGTTGCTCGGCCATCCAATCATTCACCGCCTCCCCCCTCCTCCTGTCCGTCTACCGCCACCAGCCTCTGAATGCAAAATGGAGGCAACAATTCCTCGTTCCTCTCTCCAGGAGAGACGCTGCTGTATGTTGAGCAAAATATAAGGGGGGGAGGGTGTATGTGTGTGAAGGCAGAAGAACTGGTTCCTTGCATACTAGGAGGTATGAGCACTATTAAGCACTGCGTATGTAGAGCACGTAGAAGAAGCTCTGGCGGAGTTTAGGACCGTCGTCATAGCTCGCAACAGGCTTTATTTCCTCTGCACATGCTTCCCCCCGCCTCCCTCGACTGGGGAGAAAAAGCGACGCATTGCGGGGCTGAGGGAGGAGAGAAACTTGGAGGAGGAGGAGAAAGAGTGGAGAAGACGGTCCCCTTTTCTGCCGTCCGATGAACCACAAAAAACTTCTTGGCAGCAGGAATCCAATAGAAAAATGTCACGTACATTTGGGCAATTGATCATGTAGTGTGGAGAGAGTTTGTTTGTACACAGCGCTGTTGTTATGCTTTCTGTCTGTGCTATCGTGTCTACCTGCGTGTCAAGGCTAATTCTCTGGCAATTTTGCCGCGGGTCCAGACTCTTGTTCCTATAACGTGTGTCGAGCAGGTAAATTGGGGGAGGGAGGCCTTCTTGTTACTTCGTAGTGCAGGTGCTACGTACGTCCTTACGTACGGTACGGTACGCCCTTTTATGGTACGTACGTGTCGCCTTATTGATTGCCTCAAGCCCTCGAGGCTTGAAGCTACGAAAATAACAACTCTTTTTTTACACCTATTCTTTCTTTCAGCTCCTTTTGTGCTTTACCAACCTCCTCCGCTTCCGCCACCGCCGACTGCAGTAAGGATCCGCACCAAGGAGGAGACCGATGCTGCTCACGACCTCTTGGAGCTTTCTAGGTCGCTACCGCCGCTGCAGCCGCCGCCGCCGCCAGCCGCGGTCTCGACCACGCATCTGGAGCCGCACCAGCCGCCAACGCCGCCGTCGCCGCCGGAGGAAAGTGCACCACAGCAGTTGCAGCACTTTACTACCACTCTCGTTTACATCAACGAGTATCCATTGACGCCACCAACGGAGACTTCTTCTGACTCTTCTTCGTCTGTCGATCTATCTTCTCCGGCTCCGTCAGTGGAACGGAATTTGTCCTCTCCTTCTCCAACCATAACGACCACTCTGGCCATTGCTGACGGAAGAACCAAAAAATCCAGAGACGGGGTGGCACACAAGGACAGGTCCAAGTATGTTTGCTCTGAGTGTGGAAAGAACTATGCCACTAGTTCCAACCTGTCGAGGCACAAGCAGACTCATCGTAGCCTAGACTCCAACAACGCCAAGAAGTGCCACATCTGTGGCAAGATGTACGTCTCCATGCCTGCACTTTCCATGCACATTCTCACTCACAACCTTAATCACAAGTGCAACGTGTGCGGCAAGGCATTCTCGAGGCCATGGCTTCTTCAGGGTCACCTACGATCTCACACAGGACAGAAACCCTACTCATGCACAGTGTGCAGGAAGTCCTTCGCCGACAGATCAAACCTTCGGGCTCACATGCAGACCCACTCACCATCCAAGAATTTCCAATGTACTCGATGCCACAAGACTTTCGCTCTTAAGTCTTACCTGAACAAGCACTTTGAATCTGCCTGCGTGCGCTCCCCGACCCGCGACAGATGAACCATGCCGTTTCCGCCAAGTAGATGCATCCCAACCGAGGCTTTTCTGCATTCTTCTTCTTCTGCTGTTGCTGCTTCTAGCTATCCACTGGAATGACAAGCATACGTGACCACCTGTGCTTTCCAGGCTACTTCACTTTCTGTAAGAAATCTCTACTCGTCTTCGTTAAATCTTATGCGGGGCAGGACTACGAGTATCGCGTAGTACTGCATAGTTGTAAGTGCATGCTGTAAACAATGAGCTCAGTGAAAGGACGAGTGAGAGCGGTATTTTGAGAGATTACATAAGTACGAGTAATAATAGAGCAAACAGTCGACTGACACTGCAAGTATGCGCTAGAGTACCGTAGAGTAGTCGGAAGAGCTTAATTCGCGAATAATTTTTCACAGAAAGACATCATGTCCTCCATGATCTAGTGATAGTGTATCGTACGTACAGGCAGGTTGTAGCAACAGAAAGGGCGATTTATAAAGTTCAATCACGGGGATGTGTCTGGTTACCTCTAACCTCTTGAGAAGTGCGTGTACATACGTGACGCCCGCGTTAGAGTTCACCTGAGGAAACAACTTTTCGATAAGGCAATAACCAAAATGCTTCATTAACATAAATGCTCCATGATACGTAATCGATTCCAAGTTCATGCATCCGTAGTGCGTATTTCAGTACAGTAATACTACTACAGTAACAGTTGTAGGTTTGTGCAGCGTTGATAAAGGACTCAAACGTAGTAACAGCTCTCGAAGATCGCTTAAGTTAAAATATTATGTTACTTTGCATGTGCGTGCTGATCATTGACGAACATCTTGTGCTTCAAACACTATTTACTATTAACGTTTTTTATGCGATATCGTAGCTAAAGTAGCAAAAAAAAGATAATGCGACTTTCTCTCACTCACATAGCGTATTGTATTTTCGAATTCCTCAGTTGACCAACTCAACAAGAAGATGAATGCTCTCTTATAGTCGATCGAGGTCATTATATTTGCATTGTCCTCCGACACAGTCAAATTGAAGAAGCTGTTCAACAATATGTAACAATTACGACAATGATGATGCAAGGCAGGTCATGCTTTTGTAAGATAACTCGTTTCACTTACGATAACTTGTACGTAATCGTAGCTTGTACCAATAAGCAAACAGGGCCCTCAAAGATGCAATTGCTGCTTTAATTAGAGGAGGCGGAGGAGTACTTAAAGAAGGAAGACATAAAAGCCACTGTACTACTATTTCCACAGTTTTCTTGTTTCGCATTACAAGACGTTTGCGAGAGTTTAGCAGTACCTGACTTAAAACTCAATGAATGCGTAGTTAGAGTACCTTTTGAGGGTTGTACAGTATACTCGTACTTACTATTACATGCTAGTGCTATTCAAGCAACGCGTTGTCAAGTATAGTTTGAGATACAATTACTATTACGACTATGTACAGTATCGCCTACATGACTGCTTGTACAAATTTTACGACGCGATGAGGCAATAAAGATGCAGACAACAACAAGTTCTCTTGCACTAATCAGCACCTCTTCCATTCGATCCATCGGGTAATTAAGGAGCAAACTTTGAGTTCTTAAACGTCTCCTTCCTTTTACTTAAAGCTTACCTGGGTAAAAACTTCTCTTAGTGCGTGCGTGCCTCCTACGTAAAAATGGAAGGAGTTTCTCTCCTTGCATAATCCTTTTCTCTTCTTTCTTCCTTCCTTGGCAGGCACGTAGGATTGAAGACGAAGACAAAGCTGTCTGTCAATGGCGAAAACAGAAAGAGAAAAGAAAGACCTTTTTGCCTTAGTGCACAACACTCTGCGCATATAGCAAGAAAAAGGATCTTCCTAACCCCGCTGTGCTATCTAGTACTGCTGCATATACTACGAGTACGTTTGCAACCAACTTGCTACTCGTGCGCACGTATTCTGGTTTGCACCCGAAAAGAAGAAATATGTCAGGACAGGCAGGAATCCCCTGGGCCAGCCAGACGAGCTGCGAGGAGCCGCACTACGTTATATGTGCTAGTCATTCGTAGGTCTTATCAGCAGAGAGAGACAGAGAGAGAGAAGGCACACACGGAAGTCGGCCTCGCTCAATGCCACTGCTGTTCGTGACCACGTACGTCATTCGCAGCGTGGCTCTCGGCGTGTGGACGTTCGCTCCAGGACACTGGGTGGGCCCCTCGCAGAGGGGCTGCGGCGGAGGACGACAACGCGCGGATCTTCTTACATGTCGGAGGAGCAGGGAAAAAGTTTATGGTCACCCCGACAATAGCCCGGAAGAAATGATTCGAGCCCGCGCAAAAATCGGCCGTCTGCGCGAAGGAAAATGCCAAAAATCGTGACCGGAAAGTACGTCCACTGCATGCAGTATTGATTTAATAGTGTTCGCGGTAACATCCATCTTTAAACAGAACGTCGAATATGAGAGTTTTCGCCTTTTGACGTCAGTCGTCAAAATGAAGATCTCAGTTTTTGGAACGGTCACGTTTTTCTTAGACTCGTACGATGTTTTACCTGTGTTCCACTTTTTCTGCACCGTACACAAGTGGAGTGACGTATAACCGCACTGAAGTGGACTCAACCTTCTGAACGCTTGGTTGATTTCCAGCGTAAAGCTTCGAATCGAATCGATTTCTGTGGCGACTTTTTACTGGGCTCTACTCAAAAGAACTGTACATTTTCGTCTCAAGTCCTACCAGCCTTCACAGTACTTAACTCTCTCATTCGGTATTATCAATCATCACAGGTCATTCCTAGTCGACCCTACATTGCCAAACTTGACCTCGATCGCGTTCCGCCAAAACCGGAAAATTTTGATTCGAATTCAATTCGAATCTTCGAGGCAGCGGATTCAGAGTAGTGATTTGGCAACTTTGCAAAGTTGCCAAATCACAGGTACTTTCGGCATGTAGCTATGAGCTTTCGGACGTGTGTAAATAAGCATTCCCTTAGTATGCACTGACTGCTACTTTCCCCGTTCCCCACGTTGGCGGCGCATGCGCGTGAGGCGCTTCTCTTCTGGCAGCTCCAACAAGTGGGTCAGAGAATCTCCGACAGGAGGACAGAACCACGAGGACAGCAGAAGAAAGCAACCAGAGAAGTGGGAGGGAACCAGAGAGAGCTGAAGGGCCCGAAACCAAGATCCAGGATGGCGAAGAGAAACTCTCTACGCGGTGAAAGAAAAAATGATAGGTTGCGTGGGCAACGCTTCTTATTCGTGTCACCGATATATACGTACAGTACGCATATCGGTCTTAGGTATTCCAATGGGTGATAGCTCCCCACAATCACTCCTTAACCGTGACCACACAAGATCCATGAACGTCGACCATCTCCTCGGCAGCGAAAGTCGCGACGATGTTGGCAGCGCCAGCATTTCTGACACTGAGGAAGACCTTGTGCGAGAAGTCGGAGGTGGGGGCCACATCCCGGCATCGTTCGCGCACGGTGCCAGAGGACCCGGGACCATCGCACTCGACGCTTACTCGACAGCGCGTCAAGGACACCGATAATTGGTTCGTGAAGCTGAGCTGGACCTGAAAGAGGCGACCTCGCTGCACGGAGGGGCCACCAATAACCTAAGAAGAAGAGGCAGTCAGACCTCCAGGCAATCTTCCCACTGTTGGCTGAAGAATAAACAGCACTACCTCAACTTTGAGCGTAGGTTTCTCCAGAACGAAGTCATCTTCGTCGCTCCACATCTGATTCGTCTCCTTTACACGGATCAGAGCGTAGATCTTGAGCATGCAGTAGTCAACCAGACGGGTCATGTAGTCCTCCGGGTAGACCGTCAAGACAAGGGTGTCTTCTGCAACAGAAAAATCTGTGACGCACAACATGCGTACATATCAATTCCGATTTACTTTGTCTTGGAGCCAGCACGAAGTCCCCTTGAGCTTTCTTTACGAGTCGTGCGACGATGCCAGTGTAGTAAACAGAGCTGGACGAGAGAAGTGCGTTGAGAGTGCGGCTTTCCGAAGAGCGATTCTGGAAGATTGATTAGCCACAGGTTGGTGTCTTGCTGGCTAGTTAAGAAGTGCTCCTATTCATAGGGACACCCTAATGGAAACTAATCACATCACTAAGAATTAACTAATTATGTACCTCGATAACGACTCGAGCTTTGTAAGGATCTCCGTAGTTGGCCTTGTCAAGCTCCACCAAGTCCATGAACACGTCCTCACGGGTCTTTGGCGATATCTCGTAGAATCTCATTGCTTTGTCGACTCCCCTAATGGCGTTGAAGACAGAGAGTCTCTCCTCCTGGGACCCCTCCTTGTTCTTGTACTGCCAGGTAATGTCTTCGGCGTCATTGTTGCCATTGCTGTCGCTGAAGCCAACCGCCTTTGTCACTATTAGCTTCCCCACACTATAACATTATGCATGGCCTTTTTGCTCGTCTGTTTAAACAAGTAACAACACAAAAATAAAAATAGCTCACAGGTATGTGTTCAACTTGGTCTTCGAGAATCCCCAGCTGGAATTTTTGTCAGCCACAAAGTGACAAACGTCTGCGTTCACCTCGGTGAAAATAAAGGGGACGTCGAACCCCAAGCCAACGTCTCCTCTCCTCACGGCCACCAAAGGAGCTGGGCCGCACTGATACATATCTATAAGGCAGCAAACTTTCTGCATAAAAAAGTATAACAGCCACAAAGACTTGGCGCTACGTACAATCTGATACTTCCTGTGGCGTTGAATCGACCGCCTGCCATCCGCCATATCCCGAGGGTAAGTCAGGCCTAGCCATCCAGACGTCGTTCCACACGTGAAAGTTCCAAATAGAATCATGGCCAATATCAGGATCATCCTTAGAAGTGAGCTCATCGCCATCCTCGGAAAAGAATTTGTCGATGGTCAACGAGGTGTTTGTGTCATGGGCAGACACATAATTCGTCACTGAGCGACAAGGAAGACCTAGTGCTCTGCAGACTGCAACGGAGGACCACGACAAGTACTTTACATACACGTACTTCTTTGAATGACCATGCAAATCCTAATGATTGGTTCTATCTTACTGGTGACGACAACCGCTGAAAAAACCCAGCACTGTCCGTAGCGCACCGGCTTGGTGCCACCGCTGGCCATGTACTCTTCGAGGATGTCCTTACTCCCGCTCCACTCCCAGGGTGCGGTACCCGAGTCATACGGCGGAGCCCAGCAGCCTTCTAACACGCCGCAGTCGTTGGTCGAGTTGACAGCGGCAGAAATGGCCCGGACGACCCGGACAGGGTCTCCTCGGCGATCCGGGCGAAGGTGGCGACACCGTCGATCTAACAGGAAGCAGCAAGCGGGTAGCACAGAGGCAGAAAACTGTCCGAAAAGCCAGGGCCGACCCTGAATGTTTTTATGACCTCCTTTCCACACCTTGCCAACCTGATTCTGCACATACTCAACCAGGTCGCCTTGCGCAGGCATGTACACGGAGTCGTCTGAAAGTGGCGGATCGCATGAAGAGAGATTTCAAGTGTGACTCTTAAGCATTGATCGCAGTAGCTAAGTAACTGACTACCTTTGCTATAAGGATTAAAGAGAATGTAAAAAGGAGTCTTCACGGAATGCGTCTTGATGCCAGCCGATGGATCACGTCGGATCGACGTCTCGATCCGACACTGCCAGATTCCCACTGGCGCCACACAACCGATCTGAATCTGTAGAGGAAATGCTTCACGAGCACATATGTAGACGCGATTCCTTTTCCTACCAACCTTCAGTATGATCTCATTGGTAGCCTGCCTGTGCAAGACAATGTCCCAATCCGACTTGCGCCTGTCGAGGCGGCTTCTATCGGTGACTTCCAAGACGACCTTGGTCCCCTTGGGAACGCTTCCACTTTGACCTATTAAGTCAAAACATTAGCTTGCGGCAGCATAAACCGAACTTCATCCATCACACTTACCAAACTGAAAGATGATCTTGATTTGATATCTGGCCAGATCAATGACCTGCTTCGTCCTGACTGCCATATAGAAAAAGTCACTCCTCCTGAGCACCGGCGTCTTCTGTTCCTTGACCAACTCATACTTATCCGTATGATGATTGGCAGAGTTCTCGATCGCGTAAAGCTCCGTGCTGGCAACAGTCAGCACCAAAGAGGAAACATCTGCGAGAAACATTCATGGTACTCTTTTCTTCCAGCACATGAGCAGTACGTTACAGTACGGTATAAAGCAATCAGACGCGTATACGTATTCTTTACTCTGATTCTCTTCATGGTCCTCATCTGTTCTGTTTCGAGCCTCGTTGAAGTAGATGAACGAGAGCGAATCGGCGCTGCCGACCGGCCTCCCGAAACGACGCATGTCGAACCTGCTGAAGTCAAACGTGAGGCATAAAATATCCGCCTCCACAGATGTACACACCATTAGTACTGTCTTGCTACGAGCAGCACGTGGTAATGGAACATATTTCCTTACAGTTTACCTCTCCCCAAACACTCTGCAAGTCAATAATATGCATTACGACCTGCCGCAGAAGAAGCAGAAATGCTTAAGTGTTTACATGACTTTCGTGTAAGCTGCGCCGCGGGCTCAACGTGTGTAAGTTGTGTATTGCACCGAGTATGTGTGCAGGTAGCCGAGCTTGAAGCACCTGAACATTGATGGGCAGGTGTCGTCAAGCGAGAGCAAGAACGAAGCTGACTGAAGTGCCGCCGTACAGTAGGACGGTCGTGTGCCTGAACTGACAGATCCTAAAGATGTCCCTGGTAACGTACATTCGTACCACTCGCACATGTGTCAATGCTTGACACTTCTACAGGACATGTGCAGCTGTGACCACAAGTGTTGTTACTTTTGTTTCGATTGTTGATCTTACCCGCAACTGCCTGCTCACTTCCTCAAAGGATGCGGCTTAAATCACGACTGACACCTGTTGACCGAAGGTATGCAAAATGCGAGAAATGCGAGGGCGGTTTTGAGTGGGTGCAAGGGAAGTTTTGTTTTGCACCTCACCACGAAAAGGGTGACCTTGGTGCTGGCAGCGCGATTGCCCCGTGCAGCCTCTGCCCCCACTGTTGCAGCAGGAGAGGAACAGCGTACAGGTTGCTCCTCTCAAGACTCCTTCAGCAGTGTGACAGTCGAGTTGTTGCCTCCGAAATTGATGCAGCTGCAGGCCTGTGATTTTGCTATTTATGGTTACATCTGCATGTAGTCATCAGTACAAGGTACGCGTGAGGGAGTTTAACCCTGTGTTTAGGTACTCTTTGAGTTAAAGGAAAAAAAACACGCGCCGTCGATCAGAAAAGGACGCAGCTTCAAATTCAACGCTCCTTGCTCCTGTAACCAACCAGAGATTGGTCCGACCAACGATTGGCGTAGTTGATCGTCTCAATCAAAGGGGTGGGGTTGGATGGAGTTGTGTTTTTTTTTATTTTCTGATTCGCACTGTAGCACATGTGCCTATGCACTTATGGTTGGGTAAGTTATATGCAGAATAGGTAAGCTCAATTTGTTCCCGAGTACCTTCGCGGAATCTCAATGGAACTCTGCAAAATGTGATGAATTGGTAATACAAGAGATCTATTAACGGTGCAATAGCAGTGATTACGGGGAGTTGTACAGGTCTAGTGACTCTGAGATATTTACAGAGAGGAAGGAAAGTCGGGGTCAAACCCTTGCGACAACCAGGCTCATTCGTTGGTCGGTGGCTCGGGCAAACCTTATGGGTAAACTTTTTACTTGTCGGGCCAAAGCGCACTATTCAGTTAAAGCTTTTTATTAACAAAGAAGGAAAAACTTTTTCTTCATTCTATTTTGTTGCTTCTGTTGAATCAACAATGTGCGTCCCGGATGTACCGTAGACGCATTCACCAAGATTCTTTGATCGGAGGAAACTGCTTTTAGCCAAGAAAAAAGCATGTTGTCAATGAATGTCAGAAAGTTATCAATAAAAGTCCCAAGAAAAAGGGGACGCACAAGGTATGACGGCGAGCTGGCCAAGCACAAGTTACATTTCACCTCTCATATGTGACAATGGAGAAGGGATGCGTCTCTGCGCGTGGGACAAAGTTTTGAAACGTCTTCTCCAGTCTCCTAGTCCTAACTGTTTCAATGTCAAGGGTGGCATCCAAAAGGTCCACGACATTTTTACTTGTTCTTCGCTTTGAAAACCCACCTAAGAGCCTAGATGGATTGCGGTAAGCTTTGCTGCCGCCTCCATATGTGCCACAGGATCCTTGAAGAGTGAGGAATCTGATCGAGTACTAAAGATGTTGGGAGCAAAATGGCATTGGAACTCTAGATTCCGAATGGACCATGACAGCGTCAGTAGAGGGGAACCTGAAAATGGGAACTCCATTCCAGGCAATACTCACGGCAGTCATACCCAAGAAAGGACAGACTGGCAATGCTGTATTGTCAAAAGGCATGTAAAATATAGTGATCAATGATCACTAGATGGTGGCGCAATAGTCTTCCAAGCGGAGATTGATGCCACCACACTGACTAGTAAGGTCTCTAAGTCTTAAAAACAATAGAAATAGGAAATTCTTTATTGACCGTCAGTCCACTCTATTGGCTACCAACAGTAGAGAATCCTCCAGATATATGCGCAGTCAGGGAATGCTTAGAGAAACTGAGCCGTCGTGCACTACGCAAAGTCACACTCAAATGGGTCGAAGCTCACACAGGACATGGACTCAAGGAGGAGGTAGATCACCGGGCTAAAGTTGGGGAAAGGAGATGCAAGAGGCTCTGCCCCCTGTTGAAGTCCACATGCCAGAGTAAGATTCAAGTTTTTTTCCACAGACGATGGAACCAACAGTGGAGGGAGTTCCCCACCTGCAGGCAGACTCAGTACAGGATAAGACATCGTGTATACCTTCAATTCGCTACTCACACCAAACCCTTATTTTTTATCATTACACTACACGATCTTCAGTGAACTGATCAGCACTCCTTAGGAACTTAGGGATTGACCCCGTGTCAGTAGCTGTGGTACATCTGTGAAACCGCTGTACCCATTAGGTATAATGATTTCATCTCAAATTTGACCACAGATCGAAGAATAGGTTGCGCCACAGTTGACACATGAGTTTCCGGTCAGGCCAGCAGCCACTGTAGTAGCCACTGAAGAGTAGAAGTAGGATAAAGTTGCTAATTTTTTGGCCAATATTGCCGTCAATTTTTTTGCTAAGGTTGCAATCAAGGCGACCAAAGTTGCAGCTACATAATCCTCATTTTTTTACCAACCTTGTGTTAACAAGTCATCACTTTTGGAAGATTTTCTTCCGTGAAGTTTCGGGATGCTGCCCGAGGCCTAAAGTCATTAGATTGGCTCGGCCTGACTCAAAAACTCTCAAGCTCGTCTCCTTTAAGACTCGGGATCGTCTGAAGTTCGGCTACGTCATTCGACTTCAGGTCAGTTTCAGGTCTGGTCAGCATGTCAGTGATCTGTCACTACGGAAACAGATCACTGCCCAAGAAACTCTCGTCCGATACAGTTTTGTGCTTACTTTGGCAGTGACCTGACAGGAGCGCATTAAATTTGCATGGCTACTCACTCATGCGGCTGGTCACAAACTGCGAGGCCAACCCCCTCCCCCCCTCCCCCAGAAATTCCAGTTTTTGCCCGGGAATGCTAAAAGTTGTCAAAAGTTGTCAAAAATGCCAGAATTTGCAATTCAGGGTGCAAGTAACAGTTTACACTGTTATCCTCGCTTTTTGAGGATACTAGTGACTGGTACTACTGGTGGGTGATGAGTATGACATCAGTCAATCTTATAGGCCTTTGCTACGTATCGGTATTTTTCGTAGTACCGCTAGCATGCCTTTAGTAAGGCACCGTTCAATTTATTTGGAAGCGCAAAATGCTAGATGCATCGTTCAATGTTCAACAAGCAGTTCTGCTTAGTGCATTTATAATTCCTCCTGCATTTTCTTTGTGTTCTGCAGCCTCTCTCCTGTCACACACAACTCGCCCGGCTCAACACCTCCTCGGGCTACATAGGGTTGGTGCCGCGACGGCGGTGGCCAATAAGTGATGTGCGAAACCTTATCATGGAACAGCGGAACTACCTAGAAGGAGCAGTTCGGGCCAGTTCCTCCAACTCGATTGCCATCAGTGCAACGTGTATTTCCTAGAATTTGTACAGTCTAAATCGCATTTAGCTCTTAAACTTCACGACCGGGGTTTTTAGCCTTCTCCGCGTACACCCCCGAAAGGCACAAAGAGACCCCGGCTCAAATCCCCATCCATCTCTACATACCCTGTACTCCCAGCACCAGAGGTACCTACTTGCGCAGGTATTTTGAGATCAAAGTGAAACTTCTATGTCTCGACAATGCTTGGTCTGACCACCCCGACATTTCTATTGCATGAACTTGGAAAGTACAGGATTAGTTGTGGCCACCCTAAGGCCCGACGACGGTTTGCACTTGCCGCCTCCACGCGCACGCACAGACCTGGAGACATCTGGGAGCTTACTTTCGTCCCAAATCATTTGCTCATCTCTGTATTACAACAGACGAGGAGAAGACTTAGCACCAGAATACTTTTTGGGAACCTGTGGAAATTACCTCGCGAACTTCTAAGGATGGGAATCGTGATCCAAGAAATGACAACTGATGAGGATTTCAACTGAACGGCAAGCACAAAGCAGATTTGAGGGGCTGCATTTCAGGCAATAACTCTTTTCTCTCTTATACTTATGCTGCAGCGCCTCTAGCGGGTGCTAGGTGCAAAAAAGCTTCCGCAGTTAAAACGGATTAATGAATGTAGAGGGTAGGCAGGAAAAAGATAAAAAGGCCAGAGGCAAAATGAATCGACGTAAACCAATTCTTGCTATCCTTCTTACCCTATATTGTTAGTTCTTATATGACGGGTACAGCAATGCTGCCAGAGGGCGCCGCGTAACAACGTAGAAATATTGTACCTAACGTTTTGCATACGACTATGGGGCCTTTAGCTACGAGTCAGGATGAGTCTTAAAATGGCCTTGAGAGCTTGGAATGGCCTGAACTGCGCCTTTCCAGTCAGTCCACTGCTCCGTGACCTCATGTTACAGCACCCTAGTGATCCAACGTTTCATTTCAGATCTACAATGCACAAAAGCGTGAGCTTCATCACCATGTGCGAGTGTCTGCGCTCTCCAAAATGTCCGACTTAACTTTTATTCTAAACATACCCATAGGTGAAAATGGAAGACAGCATCTAATTCCTTGGGCATGTTTAGATAACTCAGAACTTAGGTTGCAACACAAAATGTCAGGTTTTGTCCCCTCCTATAGCCTCGATAAGAGGTTCACGCCGCCAACGTGGTACAATGTTGAACCAATGTAGGGGTGGTTGTTACATACGCATGGTCGGTAAGAGAAGCAAGATGCTGCGCTTGCTGTTCAAAGCTGCAGTCAAGGGCGATAGCATTGAGTAGTAGCTTTTATGATAACAACTCTTCATTTTCCTTTTACCTCGGAACTTATATAAATCAGCTTTACAAAAAAAAAATGAAACTGGCGCCGTAACACGACGTGCGCCAAGGAGTCTCGCTGTTCTATAGTGATCGATTATAGAAGCCAATCCTCCAAAGCGATTGTCCTTCGTACTGCAGCAACAGCTGCAGGCACGCATCTCAGCATGAACGTGTGATTCAGGAGTTATGCTGCATCACGTATTGTGATTTTGATGACGAAAGCGCCTTAATTGCCTATACTTCTGCCATAATTGACGGCCCCGCCAGTTGCTACTTTTGGTGGGTGGTACTTGGTTGACGACGAAGCCATATGAATTCACTTAAGTGCATACTGTTCAGTAAAATACCCGTACCTACAGTGAGCGCAGAAAGTATGAACTGATCGAGTGAAGGAGCTAAACTATTGAAACAGTTTTGGAGGGGTATCATGTAATTCGTGTAAATTGAAGGTACAGTGGGATTGGGATGATCAGAAAGTGGGTCAATGGGATTCCAGGGTAATTTAGATTTTTCTGTTCAACTGATACTTTCAGTAAAACATACTTTTTGGAGGGGGGGGGGAATTAAATCTAGGAATGGTCGGATAACTGGGCTATTGGGCCTGCGAACCTTTTTGTTGAAGTATTCCCTCTGCTTCAAAATCTGTGAGCCATTTGGAACTAAAGCTTCTATTATTGGCATATTAAAGTAATACTACCAGCTGTTTGGCTGAAATGATCTCTGATGTCTTCTATGTAGTCGGGTGGTTGGGGAGCATCACAAAGTGCTTGTGATGATAGAGTTAGGAACCAGCAAATTTGTTGATTTAAATAAGAAAACCACACATGCTGTGACTAAAATACTTCGGTTTTTGCACTGAAATTGAACAATTTTGCTCTTAAAATGCAGCAAAGACAGACCTGTCGTACAAAAAGCATTTTGAGACCTTGCATGTTCTGCCTGCAGAGAGACCAAGATAGTCAATCAGTACAGTACCATGACCATGATCGGAACTCCAGGGTTAATCATCTCAGCCAATCATGGTCCTGCAAGGCAGATGACGTCCTTCTACATCCTCGTACTTAAATCAGCCAATCATATGCGTGCTTCTCAAATAGCTCATTTGATGCAGAAAAATTGGAACGGGGTGATGGATCACTGCTTGCGACACAGAGTGACTATTCATTAGTGCATTGAAGTGCTTTCTATAATTACAGATTTCTACTGTACTTTTAGGCCGCATTTTTGAGACGAAACTCTATGTAAAATGTGTCATAAAACGAATCGAAACGTAAAACTCTTTCTTCGGTTACACGAGATCTTTTCTCTGCAGAAGCGGCCCCCTTCATCTGTACTGTACTGTAATTGCTCTTTCATTAAAAATGTAAATGCTGTGTTCTGTAAGTACTGTTCACTACTCTGCTGACCTCAAAAAAAGCACCAGGCTTAATTGCAGTGGCCACAAAACATGGATGCTTGAACAGTGGGAGACAACTACGTTCTCCAATGATGCCAAGTGTAACCTACATGGACCGGGCAGCGACAAATTCATTCTGCATCAATAGTCTTTAAAGAGTGGTCCAGTCAGTGATACCGAACGCTTTGATCTGAGTCCGAACTTTTTGCGCTCAGTGTAGGTATGCTCAGCTCTTTATCTCTGCTTTACGGAGAACTCCTTCTCTTTCTCGCTCTTTTGTAAGGCGGAAGGCGGAAGGAGTTTGTGTGATAAAGGCAGACAAGTAGTGTCTGCAGTAGTGCATCTTCAGCGTGACGCGCCCCAAAACACTTCTAAGTCTGTACGTGCAAGCGCACTTGCTGCAAAGGAACTTTGCTATGGAGGAAAAGTCTTTTCAAAAGCAAAGCCTCTCCGTGGATGCACCTCTGTGCCGTGAAGAAAAGGCGGTGGAGGACGAAGAGACCGAAGTCCAACAAAGGCCTCTGGAAGGCCAAGGAGAATCCCGCAGGAGGTCCTCGGCCAGAAGAGAGTCGGCCAAGAAGAAGCGGTGCAACAATAGGAGGCACATCACCACTACCCTCACCACTCTAGTAGACTCTCTGGTACGAAATCCTCTTGTCTTATTGCCGCACGTGCATAACTCGCAGTTGTGTCTTGCATCCCTAGACCTTCGTAGGCACGTTGAAGCGTAAGAAACGTACAACGTCTTGCGAGCGCAAAGACGACGTGACAGATGAAAGCAACAAAGAAGAGACCACTGCTGATGACGACAGCAACAACCTTTCAACCTCAACGACGCCCATAGTCCGTCGTTTTAGCGAAAATCACGTCCGTGGGCTCGGACAGACAGACGCTGAGGACGAAGTCGACGAAGCTGGATTTGTACAAGACCACACTGATGAAGGTGACCCCAATTATAGCAGCAGCAGAGAAAGTGCGGAGTCTCAAGAGCTGGAAAGACAGGAGAAGTATTACCTGAAGGGAATGTCAAAGTTAAAAGAGTTGCTGAGCACTGAGGCAACCTACGTCGAGAGCAGCCTTTGCCAAGTGGTGGATGGTTATTACAGGTATCTAAACTGTACACGTGTACTGTTCGCAAAACGTTGCTGTGCATTTCCTCACGAGAATGTGCATACGTCTTCTTGCATACATGTACGGCATCGTACGAACATACGCATGTTATCGTGTTGTAAGCTACAAGTGTTTATATAATAGGTACATGGAAGACTCCAAAGTGGACCCCGAGGGGAGAATCAAAATCCCACAGGATCTGTTAGGCGGAAAGGATAGCATCATCTTCGGAAACATCAGAGATCTATATGAATTTCACAAGAAGTAATGATTACGTCGCCAGAAAGAATCACGTCACAATGAGATGAATCTATGCGTCACGCGCTACGACCTCATTCCTTTTCTTTGACAGGACGATGTATCCGTTCTTGATGAAGTGCTCCGAGGACCCCAGAATGCTGAGAAACGTCTTTGAGTCAAAGAGAGACATTTTGAAGCAAAAGTACGGAAAATTCTGCCTCAACAAGCCCAAGTCAGAGTTTATTATCTCTCAGCACAACGACAAATATTTTGCGGTGGGACGAATGCTGCGGTATCTTAGCTTTTAAGATCTTTCATGCTCCTTTTCTTCAGGTCCTGCGGCTAAAGCTGGACTTTGCGCAATCGCTGAGTGCTCAGATGATGACTCCCATACAACGCGTCACCCGCTACCAACTGCTGCTCCGCGATATGGAGAAATCTTTTCGCCAGGCTGGAGTACCAGATATGCATGCAGACGTGCTCAGGGCCTACGAGATCGCCCACGAGATCGCTGAATACGCCAACAACATGATGAGCGCAGGACGGATAAGCGGTTTCGAGGTGAGTACAGTCCTTGGCGTAAGTAATTTCCGCGGAGACACGATGACCAGCTAGTGATGAATACCGGATTCATTTCAGGGCAACGTTACTGCCCAAGGACTTCTGTTGCGTCGAGGGAAAGTCTCCTGCTTCAAGAGCAGGACTGGAGTGAACAGAAGACAGCCTAAGGAGAGGAACTGCCAGCTGTTCGTCTTCCAGGAGACCATCATTGCCTGCGAGCAACCGCCCGAGACAGGTGCCAGCTTTCCACAGAATCTCGAGTATTTCGCCAGCTTCAAGATGAACAAGGTGGTTGTCCGTGAAATGACCAAAGGCTTTGAACTGGAGCGAAAGGACGACGGGAGCTCTGCTAAGGACAGCGGAAGAAGCTCCGTCCGAGAACAACCTTCGGCCGTGGTGGTACTATGCCAGTCAATAGAGGAGAGGAATCAGTGGCTGAAAACCATCAATGATCAGATTAGAGAGCTCAAAGATATCGCCAAGAGACTGGAGAATCCTCAGCTCTTCGAGGACGCCAGATAATGCACTGGTGTAGCTAAGGGTGTGCTATGTATAAGTTAAACACAAGGAAGATAGATAACCAGGTCAACGGACACTCCCCCGGCTGGTTATCTTGCAAGTTCCTGCGGAAGGAGTCACTTCGGGCCATCAGTCCGCGTATCCATGAACGTAAGGAGCACTTCACTGTACTGAAGAAGTTTTTGAGGTTGAGCGTTTTTGAGGTTGAACCTACTGGTTCAGGGAGACTTCGTACAGCTCGAAAAGCAACCTGTACTTTGCTTTATAACTGACTTTGTATGGATTACACCAATTGTCAACTGAAGGGAGGGTTTTTCTCCCAACCTACGGCTTCTCTTGGGGGCATCCTTGCCGCCACCCCACCCCCCACCCCATAAAATATAGTACCGGTATCTTTCTAGCTTTCACTGTATACTTATGGTTCCCAAAGTGAGCTCAATTTTTGCTTCCCCCATTATTTTTTTAATAGAAGCAGGTGGGGGTGGGGTCTGGCCATCTCCTTTTAGAAGGTCCCCAACCGCCAGGCGGTTCATCCAAGCGGTCTCGAGGTCGCAGAGGAGGTGCACGCAGGACGGACAGACGAGCAGAAGTTCAATATATACTATTTATTATGCAATTGACGTAGTTCTCCTACCTACCACTTTGCTATCATGGGTTGTGCGCCTGCAAGCGCAGAAGTGCGCATATCTTGACTTACACGCAAGTGTCATATAACAATAGACACCTTTCTGTACTGTATGAATGGCACGAGGTGAATATCACGTTAGTCACAAAAATCTTGAATTTAAAAAAAGCACGTGGAATGCTGACTAATACTCTACGTGTCGCTGCTACTTAGAATGTTGGATGGGAGGATCGTCATAATCTTGGTCAAGTTTCCCCGCTGCTTCACCGTGATGAATGGGGTCGTCATAGTCTTGGAACTCGTGTCTGGAAATGTTCTCTTCTTCCTCTTCAGGCAAGTCGTCATAGTCAGCCGACAGCCTCGCTAGCTGGGACATACTAGTCTTGAACTGCTGTTCGATGCGAGCCAAATCGTCTTGACTCTTATTGATTTTCTGCTTTGGCGGCAACTTAGGCTTTGTCTTGGGCGGAAGGTTCGGATGAGGAAGGTCCGAATGGTCTTCGCCATCTTCGTCCATCAGGAGGCAAGTCTCTGATCGAGAGACGAGGCGCTGACGTGCCTCATCCCCGGGGTCTGGGTCAGCATCGGGCACCATGTTGGCGGCAGATTTGGCGTGCAGCATGCGCTATTGTAATAGATTAGGATAACTGGGATGTCAGGGAATCCAAGTCCTTTCATCAGGCGTACCTTTTTCTTTGGCGGAAGCTTTGGCACAAATCTGGCGCTCTCGTTCTTGTACTCACTTCGGGGCCGAGGTAGCGACTTCCGTTGGTAACTTGACAACGCGTCCTGGTGCTTGGAGGCGGTAAGTAAAGACGAGGACTCGCTGGAGGAAGGAATGGACTCCTCAGCCACTGCCAAAGGAGCATTCTGCAATAACGTAAGAGCTGATGCCGCCACGCACATAGGCGCAGAAAATGACTGCATGCCGTTCTGCCGTAGCGCTTACTTGTAGTAAATGAGGGTCGATAGCTCGCATCGGCGGAAAGACTTCCCCCTTGCTCTTCTGCGCCACCTCCATCATGGTGAAGTGATGAGAGGTGACACTGCTCTTCCTGGAGGCTTCGGCGTTGCCGTCAAAGTCCAGGTACGTGCTGTCGCTGCGATGGCGTCGAGCAGAGGGCACCTGCAAGCTGTCTTTGCGTTCCGCATGAAGCGCAACGCGAGGGACGGCCGTACCTAGAGGATCATGACAGGAGTTGACTGGTGATGCTGTCGAGTGAGGAGCTTACGAGCATGAGTGTGACCAGCAGAGGAGCTGATCTTTTCAAATGAACATTGACGTCACTTTATTTATCGTTCACTTGGTCCCATGAATAAAAGCCCCCCGAAGTTGCGTGACTGACAGGACTCTGGTTCCGATTTACAACTGCCTAACGTTATGTGTTTTTGAAAATGGAGGCAGTTTCAGGTGTGATTAAAGAGACACCTTCATTAATCATCGGTGAAAGTTTAGTTAAACTCAATCTCTTTTATTTTCATTCATCCCACATTGACCTTATCTTTTGACGGTGTCCTTCCATGAAACGGTGAAATTTTTTTCATTCCTAGTGATTTTCCAGATACGTACATGCGAAGTGTCAAGGCTATATAACCAAAGGTACATGCATGCAACCGTAAAGTAAAACAAGATTTGCAGTTGACCTTAAATAGCAAAAGACTACTGAGTGCTGATTTTACTATCATTTTAAGATCATCCCCTTTAAAGAAATTGACCTCTGATACAGTAAAGCTGCGAGGGACTTCATGATGTCGAATGTTCTTATGTTACGAATGGACTATTTGCAAAAAAAGTATTCAATGCGTAAGACGTCAATCTGAAATTCTTATTATATTGAAGGTTGACTGCGCTACGGTGTTAGTTTTTGAATTCACTGTTATCTCAAAACTATCAGAAACTTTGAAGGAAGAACAATGTTGCTGAAATTCGGCACCACAATGGAGAATTTGCAAGAAATTACAGATGAAGGAACTGACGAAAAGGTAGCTTTGCATGGATTTTCTCTTGAAAAGTTGGGAAAACTGATAGCGTTAAAAGTTGCGTGTACCTTTTCCAGACCATCTGCATGAGTAGGGACCCTCTTAGAAATGCATGGCATAACAAGAATGCATCAATATGCTGCCAGAAAGCATGGTAACACAGAGTTCGCCAAAGAAAAACACTTCTGAGGTTCATGCTGTACAGGGCCGTGCTTCATGACAATATATACCGTAGAATAATTTTGTGCAAAATGACGGATTTCTGGAAAAATCTGCGACGACCAACCTCGATATATATGTACATATTTTACATCTATTCAGCAATAGATCTGAACCAGTGTATTGAAATATATTGGGCTGAAAACTGGTCTTTTTCACCGGATGAATGGAGTAACCTTAATTTGCTGCACTGTAGATGTATTTATCAAAGTTTAAGAGGAAGATAAAGGCTTCTGTTCCCTAAATTGATCGAGCAACTCATACTTGCTCAACTGTGTCTGCTTGTACTGAGGCAAAATGGCCACGCCGTCGACAGATTTGCGTCAAAGAAATTACTAATTCACAAGGTTCAACCATCGTACACCATGTTCACACTTGAGCAACAGTAATTATGACCTGTTTTCGGCATGAAATTGCTTAATACGTCGGTGCAGTTGTAAATAGCATCTGACAGTCCAATTTATACGGAGGTTTCGACATCTGCAGAAATCAACAGGTTCTTGTAAGATGACAGACAGATGTCGCAAAACAAAAGCTCTTCTGTTGACAAGAGTTTTGCAGAAATCCTCGTCTGCATCACAATTTCAAAGTGTGACATAAAATCAAGGCCAAGAAGAAATAGGACCGGAATTTTTCTTCCTCACGCACAAAGCATAAGTGTTGGGGAACGAAGTCGAAACTCTAGAGTCAACAACACATATGAGTTGTTTCTCATGTACATGGTGTACATACCGAACTGCCGGTGCTGTGCTTACTCATACTCACCGTCTGGTTCGTCGGCAGCCTGCGTCTGTCCTATTGGGTGTAGAACAGGATCACTTGCCTTGGCCTCACCGCTGGTCTGAGGTTTCGGCGACAGTATTTGCTTCAATAAGGTAGGGAAAACGAAGAGGAAAAGAAGTCATAAGTATGAATGGTTTGGGGCGCCGTTAAGTCTCTTCTTCTTGCTGTACTTGTACCATCTCTGTCGCGACTTCGCGCTGTGAATCCGACGCCTCGGAATACTTTCTTTCTGCGAAGAGCGAGAGCTTCCTGATGTTCGCATCCACGTGCGAGATTGACGCGATCTTGTACTGTCTGCCCAGAGTTTGGATCTTGACGTCTTCATCACCGCTGGCTGAGTGCGCCGCTGCATTTCTTTTCCTACGCCGACGACAATACAGCCAAAGCGCCAGGACCAGGATGAGGCCGAGCGCCGACCCTACACTAGCAAGAACGATGATTGCCGTGGAGGCTGAAATGGGAGCATGTGGATCAGACCAATGAAGCACGGTATTCGTACAGTGGTCCAATTGCACATATTGACTTAAGACTGCCTACAAATATAGTGATGCGTGGATAAATAGTGCACGAACTCTTTTGTACCTATGTGTACAGGGTGAGTCATAAAAATGCCCGAAAGAATAATAACAGACGGAGGGCAGAAATAGGGGTTATAAGGGCGAGGGAACCGAACAACTTCTCGACTCACACAAGTACGTACGACACGTGACTACTCACTTGCTGTATATCTTCATCACTCTCTACTTACTCACCACTGAACTGACTCACATGCGAAAGCACCACGCAGCCTCGACGAGCGCACCTCAGAAAATTGTCACATGGGCATTGACATGTACATACTACACACAGTACATGTTATGGCGTGATGCACAAAGAAAGTACGTTTATACATGTATCCCGATAAGAAAGAAAATGCGGTATCGTCTATCTTCGCAGTACTCACAGAGGCCTTCTCCTGTTCCTCCATCATCTTTGGTGCCAGAGCTGTCCATTGAAGATCAGGTTGCTGAAGTAATCACTACTTGCACTGAGCAGCATGCCCCACCCATCCGGCTCGTTGCAAAGTCACCACTGTCGCTGCCGAGGTCCCATGTTTGTTCAACAGCTTCTTATCACTCCATGAAGTCCTTCTTCGGCGATAAAGTTTTAGCTGCCGCCACCACGGTTACATCACTGCGCGTTTTTAAGGTATTCGCGCCCATCGTGCCTCTCCTCCAATACAACTGACTGCATTTTTTGTGCATAGCAGAGCCGCACACATGTAGATTACGGGGCGTCGTCACAGCATCGATTGCAGCATACAAATTTTTTTGCGCTCATGACAGTGCAACGATTTTCGGAAGAAAAAAGTGCTGGAGTGGGTGGGTGACATTGCATCGATTTACGCTGCACTACTAAAACGTTACAAGTAGAAAAACGACATCGAGTGGCACTCGCACAATGACTTGCAGCACATCAACAATGTGTACAGTATGTTCCAGTGCTTACTTGGCTTGTTCAACTAGGCAGTTCTATCACCTACACTGGGAAGTATCAATCTTTGGGAACAAAAAGTTGATGTGCATGAAAACTTATCGTGGATACACACTGCAAAAGCATTGCAATAGCAATGAGCCCCTGCTTCGTTCAATTAAGAAACTATGCAAGTGACAAAAAATGCTAGGTGACAAATCTTAAAAACCGCTGACATATCGTTCAATGCTGGTCACGCTTATTTGTGCATGTGTCACTTATAAGTGGGGGGCTGACCATGACCCCGTGGAGAGTCACCCCTTCAAACTTCTATCTGACACACTCTGGATGACGCATAGGAACAGCAAGCAGCAACTGTGTTGAAGAGACTTACATGGCCTTCACTCCGATAGAGACATTTACCGCTCTGAGCTGAAGTACAGCCATAAAAGGAACAACTGAAAGAGCCATCATGTACTTGAAATATTGGAGTTATGAAGCTCTTCAAGTATTGCAACCATAGCACTTGAAACACTAGAACGTAGGCACACGCACTAATAACTGTTGTATCAGTTATCTCCTGATAATGTAACGTTAACATACTCATGAGTACATGAAACCCTGCTTATCAATGAGCATGTGAAAGCCCTGCTTTTTTTTAACGACAATTGCCACTTTGCGTGTACAGTCGAAAGAGAATGAAAGGGGAGCAGATCCCTTGCCCTTGGCATTGCAGTCCACGCAAAAAACAGTTTTCCAGAAAAGGTCAACTGCAGTCACTTCTGCAGAAGGTTGATGAAACCACGATATGGACTCTTACGCCTCGGTCAATGTGTAACTCAGTCAGAGATGTCTAACTGTGACGTTATCACTGAAAGGATCTACGTCAGAGGTCTCTCTGATGCTTAGACTAAGAGAAGTCAGTCAGAGCTCTTCAACCCTTAAACCGAGAGTGACTTAGTCAGAGATTTTCTACACTTACATGACACTGATCTTCAGCAGCTGAGGTAGGGGACAGACAGCCCACAAAGGGGATTCACCGACTTGTGGCACGTCGTCATGGACTTGGACCTTTGTGGCAGGTAGAGCGAAAGATGCTAGCACCAGCATGCTCCACTAACTAAAGGATGCAGCTTCGTGCCATCCATACACGCAGCGTGTCCCCCACGAAAGTCTGCTAGTGTCAGGGCATTGCATTGTGGACATGAATGTAATGTTCTGACTTGAGCCTGCAGCTTGTCCACAGCACTTCTGATGACTGTCAAGGCTCAGCTGCATTTGCCACCATGTGATATCTTTTGAAATCGATGCAATTTCACTTTTCGGTCCATCGACCTGTGTATGCACAAAAATCGGTGTAAATGCAATCGCGGCTGTGGCGCTCGCCCGTAGATTACCTCTCTATAGCTGACTTCGAAAAGGCCGCAAGGTACTTCTCGTAGTACTAGTACCGAAGAGCTGAGAGAACGCGGCGATCGCTTTATCTGGGCTCGGCCAAGTGTGTTCTCCGTTCCACGGCTGGGTTCTTTGTACTACATGTGTTAGCAGGCGAGTGCGTGTCTGCGCATTCATACGCACGCACACAGAGTTTTTTCAGTAACACTTAGCACTCCTTATTGACAACAAGGGGGGAGGGACGAAGAGGGAGGGGGAAAAGTCCATGTCTCTTTTTTTTTTCTCGCGGGCACGCGAACCCACTCCCGTGGGCCCCGCCAGGAAGGCACAAATCGGTTTTTCGGTCTTCTCTCCTTACCGGGTAGACAGAAGAAACTGGACGCTCGCAGTACTACGTACGTACTTCGTGTATTCAAGAGGAGCACACGCGCTCGCACTAGCATGCAACTTCAGGCGGATTGTACGTGCTTCACAGGGGAAGAGCACAGTGAACGCGCGTCCGTGTATACATACACGTCCACGTCCACGGACCGCTCCTACTGCAACTGCCATGCGTGCGTTATATCGTGATAGTTACCTTGCTGGGGCGAGAGAAAAAAAAGGCAGCGAGAGAGCCACGTACGTACGTACAACTGTGTAGTCGTCCCCTCCAGTGCCGCGTCTACTAACCCCGACCTTACTCATGTATACATATACATACAGGAGAGAGAGAGAGAGAGAGAGAGAGAGAAAATCTGAAGCGCAGAAAAACATCTGCTGAAATCCTAGAGGTACTAATACTGCTTCCAGCAAGATTAGAACTCCTTCACAATGACGAGAGTTATTGTCCAGTAATCGCAATATACTAGCAATGGTACGAGTTAAAAACGTATAAACTATATAGCTACAAAGTCTCTTGATAACAAGTAGGGAGCTATAGCACATCAAACGGCCACTCCAATCCTTTTGATGATCTCCGTAAGCTTGGCAGCGTGCTTCCTGTGAAGTTCGGCTGATGAATTGGGATCACTTCGGTGTAACAATTCCAGCACTTTCATGTACTGGTCGTGACTGAACATTGGGCCTTTTTCGTAAATCTCTTTCCAAACGTCCTGAAAAAGACAGGAAAATAGAACCATTAGCTCCTCGTCAATAGTAATTTTGCGTTGACGCAATACGCGGCACTGTACTTCAAACACCTGGGCATGCGTGGGTTCATACGTGTAAAACTACCCAAGGACTCATGAGAAGAAACGATCGACCTTCGCAGATACCATGCAGCGATGGGATAGCTACGGCATTATCAGGTCATGTGTATTGCGCTAATGTAGGGAGTAGTGGGCATTTAAACCTTGTCTACGCATTAACGTCCGATAATACTAAGAGCCCTCACTCACGAGGAAGTACGTGTACACGCATAGCACATGGATAATGCCGCACTACAATTTTCCAAAATTATACTTAACTGCGAGCTAACGTTGTCTGTACTTGGTACGTACCTGCGCCCTCAGGTTAAGTATTTCGTAGTACTGCTTGGCCTGGTCCAAAGAGTTTTCCCTGGAGCCAGTGATATTGGATGTGAGGGTGTGCTGAATGGAGAATACGTTGCGACACATCTTCTTCACACCATGTTTATTGATTTTCCTAAATCAATGCAAAGAAGGAGAACGTGGGGAAGATAAGAGAAACAGACCCAATATAAATTTTCACTTGACCTTGGATACTACGAACGAGTCATTCAATGCTAGAATGGATACAAAATCTTTCATTTCGATCTTTTTGAACTGTTCCACAAGACTTTCAGTTGCCGTCCAAATAGGTACATTCACGAGTTGTGTTCAATGGGCCAGCTCACCCCGCTTAACATGATACACTTACTATAGGGGATGCATTGGTGTCATCATATCAATACGTACACAATGCAGTATACACAACACCAGTGCTACGCCTGATGATAGCGTAAACTATCAGCATGATCAAAAGCAATCAGCAATCCATTTAGGTCATGTCTCATTAAAACGTGCGTATTAAGGGCAAGAACGGCTTCTCGCTGCCTCTCCAGTTTGGTTCAAAAGTCGAGCCCAGTTTTCACACACAATCTTACACCACGTTTCTGAAAGCTAAAAACAGTGACATTCACCTCACCAACGTAGATTGCTGTTGCAGGGTGAAAATAAGGAATCACCATCTATGAATCCAAGCACTGTCTTAAATTGCTACCGAAAAAGAAGAAATGTGCTCGAGAAAATAGGCGACCACTGCACCTCTCCTATGGAGTGCACTGTGCTGAGCAAACTAATAGACGAGCGAGCTTCGGAGGAAACTCTTTACGAAACTTTTGACCCCACTCATTTTTGGACTTTGGCTGGTTTGACTTTTAAAACTATGGAGTGTACATCCTGAAATTATCCTTGCTGCAGTCATGAGTAGACTGATAATGCTTCATTGTCTTAGCAGTGCCACTGAATGCAAGTCATTATTAGCGAGTGCCAGTAAGTTTACATTTGGCCTTTTTTTGCCGTAGAAAACACTTTTAACCACAATTGTAGATCTGACGAATGTCACTGCATATTTTAACGTATATCGTCTTAAGCGAGACGGCCTCTACAATATAATTGATGACCAGTCACGAACTTAAGTATGAAATATTTAGCCAAGTACTATGCGTGCAGCATGTTAGGCATTGGCGTACCTGATATTGACGATAGAGTCTATGAATATGGAGGCTATTAGGTGCGAGACTCCCTCAAAGACATAAATGACTTTTTCTTCCTGAATAGAAGTTGATAGGACTTCTGCAGTGTCCAAGAGGTCTGAATTCAGTCGAAGAACCTCCTGGAAGACATTAGAATGATCTGTTTTCTTGGGTGAATAGTTGCAAATCACACTGCTCACCTGATTAGGGTCAGTAGAATCTGGTCCTCCGCAGAAGTGAGCACCTGCGGCTCCGAAACGCACGGGGTAGAGGTAGTAGAAACAATGAAGGCGGACCTGAAAATGCGACACGTATGTCATGGATGACACAAATCCAATCGCGCAACCAGCAGAATACATACCTCGAGATGCAAGATGAGAAGGCATGTGTCAGAAATCCCTTCAAACTCCTTTGCCAGTGAAAGCAGAGTCTTAATCGAGTTTGTGGACAACTTGGGCATCCCGCCCAGACCGATCTCGTTCGATCGGTGAAGCTTTTGTTCAACGGATATTACCCCCTTAGAGAACCATTCCTAAAATGCAGACAAATTGCATGCAACACACAATACGTGGACCTAACGGAGCAGTTTGGAATTAAGGATATCGTGTGCTCTCGTACCATGCTCTCCTGCAGCAATCCAATAGATCTAAATTGGCTGGCGTCGCTGAGAATTTCGTGAGAAGGAATGTTATGCGTCCCAATCTTCGACTTAAGGATTGCGGTTTCTTTGCCATTTCTATGGTCCGAAGAAAAGTCCACCTTGTCCCGCTTTTCTCGTTTTACTCGCAGTTCTATCCAATTTGGCAGTTCTCTGTAAAATGAGCAAAATGAGCAGAATGAGCCTTCAAAGTTGTTGGGACTTGCGGAAGTCATGATCTCCACTTACTTTAGGGCCCCGCCGAGCTCTTCTTCTCTCGCCCACTGAGCTGAAATAATCCTCTTGTCTTCGCTGTCTGGCTGAACAAGTCCACAATAAGCTGCAAGGCAGATTTCCTGCAAAGAGTAATGCGTTAATTAATACTAGAATTGGCCTCCACTCGAAAACTTTGGAATCAAGCCAAATCGCGCCCATGACTCGCTGGTGAACGGACCAACGTGTTGCCGTCTTGACATTCGTTACCTTATATTTCATCACGCTGGTGCAGATCATAGTCAAGAAGCGCTCTCTGTACAGTGGAAGATCATGCATATACCGATATAGTTCCTCGATGGCCTTCTTCACCAGGATGGCGCTCTGAAATGAAGTAAGCATACATGTCGCGTTTCAGAGAAGAAGCAGGATACTGATCGCCCGCCCATCGGACGGGGAGTGAAATCATCTTGCATGACTCGACCTAGAAATGCTAGTGCAAGCGCAAGTAAAACGTAGAGCCAACAAGCTACGTAGTCTATTTCAAATTTGCACTTGCGTGCACATGTACGTACGTACGTATACTGCATTTGCTCACACCGTATTTTCTTGAACAGTAGCCAGGAATACAGCCAGGACCTTGAAGTAGTAGCCCCCTACAACAGGGGGATGCTCCTCAAAGGGTGCTACAAGTTAAATAACTCGTTTCCCTGACGAAAAGTAGAACTTCCCGTGAAGTGTAAGTCAATGGAGGATGCTCCATGCAGTGTCTGCCACGTTGTTTCAATTTATTGGTCATCAAAGGAATTGCTCTGGCCACAACTTGCTCACAGGAATCAGCCATAAAGCTACTATTCGCAGGAGAGGGGGTACTGTTAAAAAAAAATAAAGCATTACAATTCTCATACCTCTAACAAGGGCTTGGTTGCCTTGTAGTCTCTAAGCACCTCCATGTCTGTCTCGGCCTTCCACGAGTCCAGAAGCTTCCAAGCCTCGTGTAGGGTATCGCTGTTATCCGTATTGATCTGTCCCAAGAACACGTCCTTGATGTAGTTCATCAAAAATTCATAAAGGGTACAATGTTTCCTGAAAAATAAAGAAAGCCCAGTTTGGGTTTCTAGGGATGATGAACGATACAGGTAGGCTGCTATTCTTACTTAAAGTATACATGCTCGTGAATATACGTATGGTTATTGCCGCTGCTAATACTGAGATGCGTTACCTACCCTGGTTCATAAGACAGAGCCTTTTCGATTGTAGCGATGAAGTCCATGAGGCAAGAGTAGATCAATGTGACGTTGTGAGGATTGGGTGAACAGATGAGCTCGGTGTTGGTATCACTCATGCTTTTGGGGTTTTCAAGCTAAAAAAAACCCCGCTCATGAGAGTAACTGTGCATCCGAAACGCCTCGAAGTTCTTCTACGTAGTTTGCGCACCAAAAATTACCTCATGCAAGGTCATTCCAGTGGAGGAGGCATTGAAGCGAAAGAGACTAGTCTTCTTCGGCCTAACGTTTCTTCTGCGCACGAAGTAAGAGTTAATGTCTGCCGTGGGCTCTGTAAATTGGGCGCTCGACGGCTGATGAATGGCTGTCTTGTTATCGAAGTCCAGGTAGTCGGTTAACATAGCTTGAATCTGAGAATTCCGGCTAGATCAAGCAGCTATATGCAAGTTACAAATATGTCACATTCTTACCGCTATTTGCACCTTTTCCCACACCTCGGTTTGATCCAACTGCGCCTGGCACCAGACGCTGTTCATGCTTGCCACTTTCACCATTGTGCGAGAGATCAAATGGCAGCCTTGTGCCACCAACATGAGCTGAATGGCAAAGGGTTATCATTTGAGAGAAAGACGTTCACTCATCGCAGTATAGTCGCGGTAAAGTACCATTAACACTGAAGAGAATACTTTGAGTACGTTACTGTAATATTACGTATACCGGAGAAAAAACACCCGTAGGAGGAAGCTAAAGTTGAGGAAGACTCACCTGGTCGACAACAGAACTAAAGAGGGTGGAGAGAAGATTTCCGGAGTAGGTTTTGGAGGAGTCTCTCAAAGAAATTGTTGTGCGTTGAATGATGTTCTGTAGCTCGTTGAATTGTCCTCCCCGGAGGCTCTATGAGAGTGGTATAGAACTGACGTGTTAAGACCAATTCTACGACGTAGTACATTGTGACCACTCTTTCACCTCGATGGCATCAGGTAATTTTTGCAACCTATGCAAACATTGCACGGCAACGACGATCCTGAAGGGCCTGGTCTCGCGAGATATTTTTTCAGCCACAGGCAAGTCCAGGAAAGCTTCCAGGTCTTTGTCGTCAAGGAAAATTCTACAAGTAAAGAGTTCGATTAACACGAATTCTCTGGGTCAATTTTCTCTTACGTCTTCTCCTTGGCCTCTAAAGCAGCTTTGTTGGCTGCATTAGCCTTGTTGGTCTCTCTTTTGGACTTCTGTCCCCCTCTCCCTCCGCTTGATCGCAACCTGTTGGATCCTTGTCCAACCAGGCCAGAAGAGTCGACAGCCTCGTCCAAGTCGTGGTACAGCAGCCAGGACAGCTTCTCCATCAGCAACGAATAAAGCTTCTGTAACGGAAGGAGGTCTTGTGTGTGACCCCAAGACAGTAAAAATACAACCAGCGTCGCATTGTCAACTCACATCTTTTCTCTTCAGGACAGCCGCCCTAATCTCTGAGAGTCCGCCCACGTCCCTGAGGTCTCCGTTAAGTCGTGCCAAGGAATCCACCAATAGGTTAGTGGCGCCTAGGTAATTCTGGTCACCCAGGTACGAATCTAAGTGATCTGGTGCTTTTTTGAGAGTTTGTCTGGAGGAAAAACCAACTTCACAATACTGATCACGACTGACACTTGCTTCTATTACTCACATCCCCTCGATAAGCTCCAGCACCTGCTTCTGCTGCACCCCGTCAAGCCAGTGCTTCTTCAGTTCGTCTCTCTTGTAATGCAGAAGCTCCTTGCAAGCAGTGAGGCTCACCTTGATAGCCCGGACCTTGGCTCGAGCCGTGCTTAGTCGACTCGACACGCGGGCATACATCTGCATCACGCGACTCAAGTCCTTCTGTTTCCTCTGGACCAGTTTGTTGATGGTGGCGTCGGAATCGCGAAACTGGTGCTGCAATCGTCGTTTCTGCTCCTCCCGCTGTTGGCCGGAGTCGCTCTCGGACAGCGTTCGGATGATCCGCATCAAGATGGTGCTTAGCTAAAAAGACAAGCCGCAGGTTCAGAGTTTTCGTGTTCCAGAAGGATACGTCAACTTCTTTAGGAGGAAATCTTTTTAAAATACTTCAAATGGCATTTGATTTTGCCTTATTTTCAAAGCACGAATAATTTATGTATATGTGGAGGGTTCGTCCGATCAACTGTAGACTAAAATCTACTGACCTCTTCGGGCTCCATGTTCTCCATGGACTTCTCGGAGAAGTCGAACAGGATTGAGAAAGTGACGTTCAGTCACCAACAAGACCAGAACGCTAGGCAGTAATCGGCAGGATGGAAGGGGGGAGGGTTTTTCTCTCAGATACGAGAGTCAGGGTTGCAACATACGGTGCGAAGAATCCTCGCTCAACAACTGCTCGGGCTTGCACTTGAGTGTGAGTGCCGCCTTTACTCAGGAGACGTGGCCGACGAAGGAGGAGCTCAAGGAATTGTAAGCTTCTAGCGTCAACTCCCATCCGTCCAAGCAAGTGACTAAGAACCCTGGTAAAGGAGAGGTACTTTTCACGGAAGCAGCTGCTCGGGTCACTCACGAAACCTCGACGTATCGCATCGTAGCCGCACCTCATGGGTCCGTCTGCCTGTCCGTCCCACCGGCAGGAGAGACGCTTGGTGACGTCTTTTGGACGGCGCATGGACACTTGCAAATGTAATCAATAATTAACAATAACCGCGCGTGACTATTGATTGGTCATTCGTCTCGACGTGCATTGCCAACCGTTGTCAACGAACACTGGCTGTGCCGAGTTCTTGAGAATGGACGCTCCGAAAAGCAACGTCTGCTCCATGTGCAGATGAGGCAATCCTCGAGACCGCAACCAAATGTATTGCATTGCAATCTTAGTCTCACACAGCGCATTCTAATAGAAAAATAGTGCAACTATACACAACAACACTGGAAGATGGATATGATCACAAAGAAAAGACAGAAAATACTGAGTTTTCTCATGGTCTCACCTAAGACAGAGATATGAGAAACATTAGTTAAACAGTGGTTGCAGGCTTTTCTTCAGTGGCCGACGGCGTCCCCGACGAAGATGACGACTGCTCAGGCTTCGGAGGAGAAGGCTCTTTGAGAGGGGTTGAGACGGTCGTCTTCTCGCGCTCTTTGCTCAGGTAGGCGATCAGAAACTCAATGGGATCGCTGGGGCGCTGTGAAAAAACACTAGTTCAAATACTGGCGTTGACACCTTGGCGTACGCAAAGCATACAACTAGAAGAGTCTCTTCTTCAGATCTTACCTCCTTGTTGACGGCGGAAAGAGCCCTCAGCATCGTGGGTACCACCAGCTCGTCCATGTACTGCCGCGAGCTCATGTTCTTGACATCGGACTCGTCAAGCCGGAGTCGCTTCGACGAAGATTCTAGACGAAACAAGTGTTATTAGTGCTCTGCTGGTTGGCGTCCTCGGTGTGCTTGGCGCTCCAGGCGCTCTCACCTTCTCTGGCGGAGGGCATCCTGTCGTTAGCCATGTCCCCCGGTGCCGCGATTGTTTTGGTCAACCTCTCCTTCCTCAGTCCGGTTGCAGTTCTTCTTCTTTGAGTCTTTATCTTTTGAAGGGATGCCAACTTATGGTACTAGAGGACGGCGTTGGTAGACAAATCGACCAGACTTTGCCATAGATGGAAGAAAACACCCATGTCGAATCAGCCGATTGCTTTCGCGTCCAAAACAACCTTTGGATCCTCTCGGTATCGCTGATAAGCTCGGGGATGTCACGGTTGGTAAGACAAATTTGTCTGCTCGGGTCCGGGGTCGATCATCTCTGTCCGATTTGGCGCCGGGCCCGCCTCGCCCGGCCGGCAGCCGTTTTTTGCCGCCGGCCGCGGGCCGAACGGAAGTGAGAAACGTTGCCAGCGACTTCTTTCGTCCGTCTTGACGACGCCTCAATGTGGTCGAGTTGGACGTCCTGAGAGGATAAAGAGTCCCTCTTCTCTCCTTCAGGCACGTATCAAAGTGGACCGACCTCCGAGGACCCTCAGGACTTCGACGGCACGCAACAAAATCAACGTCGAACCGTCCCTCCGGCATCTTTGCTTGGCTTTCGTGGTAGCTCCTGTCGGTTGACGACATTTGGCACATTGCGCGGCCGCGGCGAGAGAAACGGTCGGAGTCGGACGAGACGACGACGACCGAGGAGGTTCTTCGACCCGGAGTCGGTGAGAGAGCGAGAGAGTCCCAGGGCGTCGTCGCGGCCCCGTCGCATCGCCGGAGAACCAGCCAGAGACGACGGCCTTCACTATGAACGGGGACGCGGCCACGCTGATCACCATCTTGGAGAAGACGGTGTCGCCGGGTGAGTCCAGCAATTTTAGCTTTTCCCAAATTCATACCTAGGACCGAAGTGGCAGCCGCGGCCTTTAGGGTTCATCCAGATGTTTTGCTCGTAGGAAATTTCTTTTCTGGGAAACCGCCTTAGGCAAAATTTAATTGTGAATCATATTGTGAATTTCAGACCAGGCGGAGTTGACGGCGGCACAGAACTTCTTGGAGCAAGCGGCGCAGGGCAACTTGGTGAGTCAACTTTCTTCTGCTTAGCTACGTTTTTCTTTATGTATGAGTTGACCCGGCGTCCGGGTGAATTTTTGAAATAACGGCCTTTTTTTTTCTTTTTTCGTCTCCCATTCTTAGCCGGGACTGCTAAAGACCCTCTCCGACATCCTCGTCCATGGCGGAAATAGTGCGGTGGCCCGGCGACAGGCGGGCCTGCAGCTTAAGAACCGACTGGCCTCGAACGATGAGGCCGTCAAGATTAAATACCAAGAGCGCTGGCTGCAGATGGACCCTTCCGTCCGCGAGCACGTTAAGGCCAACGTGTTGGGTGCGCTTGGTTCCGAGGGCTACCGCCCGTCGGCGGCCGCCCAGTGCATACAGCACATAGCGGTGGTAGAGCTACCCCGAAACCTATGGCCGGACCTACTCCAAGTGCTCGTTAACAACGTGACGAACGCATCCAGCACAGAGATGTGCAAAGAAGCGACCCTTGAGGCCATTGGCTACATCTGTCAGGATATCGACCAGCGCTGTCTGGAGGAGAAGTCCAACGAGATCTTGACCGCCATCGTGCACGGTATGAAGAGAGAAGAACCTAGTAACCACGTGCGCTTGGCAGCAACCAACGCACTGCTCAATTCGCTTGAATTCACCCGGGCGAATTTTGAGAAGGACGTAAGTTAATTGCACCTTTTTGTGCTGGTTGTCAAGTGTCTCTTCTTGCAATGGCATATCTTTTTCAGACCGAACGCCACTTCATCATGCAAGTGGTGTGCGAAGCCACTCAGACCACTGATATCCAGGTCAAGGTGGCCGCTCTTCAGTGCTTGGTGAAGATCATGTCGCTCTACTATCAGTTCATGGAGACGTACATGGGTCCCGCTCTCTTTGCCATCACCTTAGAGGCCATGAAGTCTCCCGAGGATGAGGTGGCGTTGCAGGGTATCGAGTTTTGGTCTAACGTGTGCGACGAGGAAGTCGACCTACAAATTGAGGCCAGTGAAGCAGCAGAGGCGGGAAGGCCTCCAGAGAACGTTTCGCGCTTTTACGCTAAGGGCGCCCTTCAGTTCATCGTGCCCATCCTCATGCAGACGCTGACAAAACAGGAGGAGTTTGACGATGACGATGACTGGAATCCCAGCAAAGCTGCTGGCGTATGTCTAATGCTTCTTGCTAATTGTTGCGAGGACGATGTCGTCCCTCACGTGCTACCGTTTGTAAAGGTAAGCTCTAAAGTAAAGCTCCGAAGACTTAACTTTGAGACTACATCTACTTACTATCTTCTTCCGTCAGGAGAACATTAAGCACACGAACTGGCGCTGGCGGGACGCAGCGCTCATGGCGTTCGGGTCAGTTCTAGAGGGACCAAACCCCAACAGCTTGAAGCCGATCGTGGAACAAGCCATGCCGATGCTGATTGAGCTGATGCACGATTCCAGCGTGGTAGTCAAAGATACTGTGGCTTGGACCATTGGTCGTGTATGCGAGCTCCACTCCGAGGCAGCCATACATGATACATACTTGAAGCCCCTGCTCGAAGCGCTTGTGACTGGCCTTTCAGCTGAAGCTCGCGTGGCGGCAAACGTATGCTGGGCCTTCACGTCGTTGGCGGAAGCCGCATATGAGGCCGCCGACACCAATGGGGGCGAAGATGACACTCCAGCCACTTACTGTCTCTCTGCATACTTTGATCCCATCGTACAGAAGCTTTTGGAGACCACGGACCGGCCTGACGCCGCAACGGCCAATCTCCGTTCCGCTGCATACGAAGCCCTGATGGAAATGGTGAAGAACTCTCCGCGTGACTGCTACGTGACGGTGCAGCGCACCATCATAATTATTTTGGAGCGCCTGCAGCAAGTCTTACAGATGGAGTCACGCATCCAGTCGCAGTCTGACCGCGCGCAGTACAACGACCTGCAATCGCTGTTGTGTGCCACGCTTCAGAGTGTCTTGCGTAAGGTCGAGCCGGCGCATGCTCCCCAGATATCCGATACGATCATGACAGCCTTGCTCCAGATGTTCCAGTCTTCGGTGAACAATAAGACAGGTGGAGTACAGGAAGATGCTCTCATGGCCGTGAGCACACTCGTGGAAGTCCTGGGTGATGGTTTCACTAAATACATGGAGGCTTTCAAGCCATTCTTACTCATCGGTTTGAAGAACGTGGCGGAGTACCAGGTCAGTTTGAGTCAGCTACTGACGTTTGAAGGCTTGCTTTACGTAGTTACGTTTGACTTCACAGGTTTGTCATGCAGCAGTGGGTCTGGTCGGAGACATTTGCCGCGCGCTCAGTATGGGTGTCCTACCTCACTGTGACGAGATTATGACGATCTTGCTGGAAAATTTGAGCAATCAAGATGTTCATCGCCTGGTGAAACCGCAGATCCTCTCAATTTTCGGTGACATCGCTCTGGCCATCGGAGCTGAGTTCAAGAAGTACTTGGAAGTTGTCATGCAGACACTTATGCAAGCTTCGCAAGCTCAAGTTGACAGGGTGAGAACCTCCAATCAGTCAAGCATCTTTAACATCTTTTTACGTGTATAGACAGGTAGGCATACATGCGATGCGATGCGTGATTCCATTATTGATGCGTCTTTGCAGAGTGACTACGATATGATTGACTACCTTAACGAGCTCCGCGAGGGCTGCTTGGAGGCTTACACAGGCATCATACAGGGTCTGAAAGGAGAGTCTGGTGCCGACAATCCGCCACCGGAGCTGCAGCTGGTGCAACCTCACGTGCCCTATATTGTCACTTTCATGACCGCCGTGGCTCAGGACTCGGAGCACTCGGATGGAAGTGTGGCCGCTTGCGCTGGGCTTATGGGGTGAGTTGAATAAGCACATGCATGCGAGTGCTCCTTGATAACCTCTCACGAGCAAACTCTCTTTCCGCTGGACCTTTGCTGGAGCAGAGGATCCATCGCACGTTTGCTGATAGCATGGGGGAGATTTCGCGGATATTATGATCTTGTTCATCTTGTTTGTATAAACTCCCCAACATTTACATAACTTTTTGTTGCCGACACTTGCCCCTTCAGATGCTTCTGCTTTATCAGAGTGCGTGATCGATGATTTGTCTCCCCACCTATTCCAGAGACCTCTGCTCTGCCTTTGGCGCTAATATGATCAGCATGTTGGATGTGGAGCCATTGGCGGACATGCTGACCCAAGGCAGACGATCCAAGGTCACCAAGACAAAGACTCTCAGTCAGTGGGCCACGAAGGAGCTCAGAAAGCTGAAGAATGCAAGTAGTAGCACGTGGTAAGTGTGAAGGAAAGGAGGAGGAGAAGGAGAACGAGCGTCTGAATGAATGGTAACCAAGCCAGCCAGGAGCCAAGACGACACACGGGACGACAACAACGACGACGATGACGACACGGATAGTGATGACTACAAAGACAAAACTTTCGCTCCTTTATCACTAGTATACTAGCTGCTACGGCAACTTTACACACACCTACTCTCCCTCCTTTCAAAATTTTCCATCCCTTCCAAGTGTTGAACGAGAGCTGTGATACGAACGCTACTTTGCTGTCTGATTTAAATTCGTCTGGTCCATCTTCTCCTTCCTCCTTACCTCCACAGCCTCTACTAGCCGCACAAGACGCCAACTTAACTGTCGCGTGCATGACCTCTCCCCTTTTATTTGTATCACTACGTAGATCCGTCGGCAGCGATCTGAACGGGACCCAGAGAGCAACCTTTATTATTACTATAGCGCTAGTTTCGTTAGAAAGTGCGAGCCCGTTCAAGTCGCACCGGCGGACAGCCCAATTTTGAACCGATCATTAGTTATTCATGGAACCATAAGAATGCGTCTTTGAGTGAGTGTGTTGATTCAGCCGCCGAATTTCGCGACGAAACCTCCTCGGAATGTCTCTAAATCGAAACTTTTGTCTGGTTTGTCGAACTTTTTGGCGCTCAACTGCTACAGAGTGTTTCACTCTCTCATCACCTACCTATTTTTCTCTCCCGCTATGTATGGAAAATCCTCTGAATGTTTTGTATGAATGGTGATGAATAAAAGCTGGAAAGGTTCCCTTTCTCTCTTTCTCACTGTTTCTTTGAATGGATCGCAGCCTCTTCCTTCTAGGATCACGACACCCTCGCACCACTCTGCTCCTTCCGTCGTCGTCAATGCACCCGCATCGTCACCGTCCTCCTCGAACGTCTTCTATAGTATGCGTGTCGTAGTGCAGAGCAGGCCATACGTACGCGAAGAGGTGTCCGAAGGTATTGCCTGCTTTGCCGACTGCATGCCAGTTTGGTCGAGAGTGACTGAGCCCTTCTAACCCACCACACTAACTCATTAGAGCATTTTGCGTTGCTTTTGAGTAACTCGCCAAGACCCTGATTGGCAAGTGGGTCGCAATAGTTCCGAGATCTACCAATTTCAGAAACGTTCACCCTGCGCTTGGCGCCGCAGCCGCCGCAGCCGCCACCCAATGATTGCCCGGAGCAGACCGTTGTCAATGCCACGATCAGGCTGTCGGGAGGGAATCGGATGTCGAAGGTCGACGACGACAACGTGGTGAATCCTGCGGCCAGGTTCAACAGCAGTAGGTCGAGGAGAAAGCGAATTTTAGGTGACCGTGAAACCAAGGCAAAGAGGAGACGTTTGAAAGACGGCGAGGAAGACTCTGACTGAGGAACTATGTAGTGTGTGATCCATTCAAAATGCGGCTGTGACTAGGGGTAAAGCATTTTTTTTCTTATACAATGCAAGTGCGTACAGTAAGTGTGGTAACTCATATATATTAAACTCAACAATTTCTAAAATTTACGACGGAGCGCTATGTCACCGCTGTGAAATAACGCGTATTCTGAGCTATAGCAACAACATTACTGGGACGTCGACGTATATGAACACTTACACTCCTGACTAGCGACAAAATTTCACGGCCAAATTTTGTTAAACTGCTCCATAAACGTGTCGTAGATCATGAAGGTGATGCCCACGTCCAGGCATACCCTGCTCATCCTGGGGATTGTCCCCTTGTAAAAGGCCCTGGGCCCCTCATTGACCCAGATCTGCTTGGCGCAGTCGAATGTGTTCTTATACTTTTTTGCCTCCAGTCCCTGCATCCTCGTCTTGATCACGTCAAGCGGGGTGTTGCCAAAGACGGAACAGGCGCCAGCAAAGGCGCCAAAAGCGCCAACGAGAAGCTTGGGCACAGACTTCTTGTGATCATCTCCTCTGTACCAGCCTTTCAGAGACTCCATAACGTAGAACCGGATAGCCTGGTTGCTCCCTTGTTTCATTATGGTAGCAGAGAGTCCCTGATAGGTCCCGCGCAATCCTTGTTCGCGCACTATTTCTCGCACGCCGTGGAAGAAGCCGCGAAAGCGGGGATTGGCCGAGCGCTGGTCGTTGATGAACTTCACTTTGACAGTCTCCATGGGTGTGACAGCAAGGATGGCCTCACTGACGCCGGCTCCAAGTCCACAAAGAAGGCGACCGCCCGGAGTCAGCTGACCGTTCGAGTCACACATTCGCTTTTTGAAGAACTCGAATGACCCGAAGCGCACTGCTGACTTGGGAATGGAGCCGTACACGAGGACGGAGAGGCCGCGGTAGAGGCCGCGTACGCCATTAGCACGCACAGTCTGGCGCGCGCAGTCCACGATGCCCTTGTATTTGCCCACCTTCTCGTCCAGCTGCAACTGCGTCTTGACGTACTCGGTGGGGTAGGTGATGCATATCTCAATGCCTCCGGTGATACCGCCAGCCACGATGCCCTTCAAGCCGATCGAGCTGCCCGCATTGACCGGGGAGGGGGCAGCAGCGAAGCTGACGCCGCTGGCTTCTTCCCAGGGACGGCGAGGAAATGGGCTTTTAAACTGGCGTCGGTCAGACATGTTGTTGGAGCAGGAGCAGATGGAGGAATTGTTGGTGGCAAATCACTTCTGACGAAAGTGTCGAAGCAAGTGTCTTCGGAATAGTCGATAACGCTGACAGGTTGTCGTTGCAGCAGGTGTCTCCAGCTGTGCACAAAGATGATGTGTTTCAAGATTTTTAAGCCTTTTATGACAATCTCCGGATTACGAGTGCTACGAGCAGGACGAGCTGTTCGACTCGACAATGCTGTCCTTGCCTTGGCGCTGATAACCTCGCAGCGGGTCTCCCTCCCCTCTCGGCCGTACTGCGAGTCCGAAGTGCAAATATAGTGCCCAAGGCAGTAGGAAGACGAAGACAAGCGCGGGCACTCGTGGAAGGAGGAGGATCGTCGAGGAATGCAATAACGAGCACGCGCTGAATGCCGCAGCCACCACCACTTCCTCCTTCTCGACGGAAATAGCGTAGTAAACCAGGGAACGAGTTCTTTTTGCCAATATGATCCCCCTCGGTGGCTTCGCCCTCGTCACATGATGACGCTAACTGTTTTTCTGCCTTTTCTACGTTCAGCTGACATGAGCACATGACCGCCTCCAACAACCTCTCTCTCTGTCAGGCTGTTGGCGCTGAATGCCATGAGCGGCAGGAGAGCGCGCAAGCACCACAGGGCCGCAGGGTAGCGTCGCTACATGGGAAAGAGCCCGCGCGGTACTTCCTCCTGCATCGTCTCGACGAACTAGCCAACCACGACGAGGCCAGGTGTTGAGAGAAAGCAACACCAGCCTTTGTTCCTTCCAGCATCATCGTCGACGGGGGTCATGCTACACCAGAGGAAGACTCGTCACCAACGCTAACACTTGCGAGATTGGTTACGTCACCCCGTGGAGGCCCTCGACGTTGATACAAAATCCAACGGCTCAATCACGACGTACAGTACTAGTAGTACGTCGTAACAAATGTTGCACTGTAGAACGTACAAGTGTGCGCATGCACACTGTTCTGTTCAGGACGTCGTTGGGCCGGGCTAACAAGTGTACCAGCGCCTACGACGACTTCAAGCGGGTCTCGCTTGCGAGGAGCGAAGTGTGCTCGCAGCTGGTGAAACAAGTTTTTGAGCTGTCATCGGCGAGCTGCAACTAGCACAGCATCAGAAAGAAATATAAATAATTCTCCACCTCTACCTGACTTGCTTGTGTCTGCAATTGAAACGATACAAGAGCAGGCTCGCTAAGTGAACCATGAGTGCCTCCGCAGTAAGTTAACACAACCACACAATGAATTTGCCTAACGTTGCCCATGCACAGTTTAATCTTGGAAGCGAACAACACTACTACAGAGGGAAGATGCGATATGATCTTGTTCGATGCATCGACTTTTGGCTCTCCAACTCTCACGATGAAAAGAATGGGTAAGAATAGAGGAATACGAAATCATGACGTCCTACGTCTGTCCTCTCACGCTCAACCACAAGCGTTTACATGTTTGTACGCGGACATTTTCAGTTGGGAGCAGCGAAAAACTATGTAGTAACGTCAACACCGGCCAGTGTACTTTTGCATGTTGACTGTTTCTCACATGCAGTTCTAGCAGCAAAAATCTGGAATTTTCTCAATGCAGGCACAGGAGACTCTCGATACAGTAAGTCCTCTGGTCAGAAGAAAAAAAGTTACTTTATCCAGAGGCTCATCATAGCAGGAGAGACATATTAGCAGACCCAGAGAGTGCGAATGAGTCCGAAACCAACTTTTAACTGAGGGACGCTTGCCTAATGTAGGCAAGGTCGACTTTAAAATCAAATATCGGGCATCTTTGAGGGCTGCCTGAAAAGGAGTGACCAAAACTGCTGAATCACACGGTGGAAAAGGTGACTCTTCTTTTGATCAAAAGAAGGGTCATCAACTTATTCCACACTATGTACAGGAGCCATCCAACTTGAGTCACTAAGCAAGGATATGAGCATACTTTTATGTGGTACCTTATTGAAAGGGATAGACAAGAAGGACCATAAGTAAATAGCAAGTAATAGCTCATAGGACTGACTTGAAATGCTATGTACCAAAAGTATG
>JAAUXU010093678.1_pt1 | contig 69402 bp, 69 predicted proteins | sample 7278151 | NCBI WGS metagenome assembly JAAUXU01 (sample SAMN14350113, study PRJNA611818) | marine sediment metagenome | isolation source: surface marine sediment (1.8m) | place: French Polynesia: Moorea | collected 2018-08
CACAGCCCATCGCCGTAGGTATAGGAATGTCACTGCGAAAAAAAAGTGCTCGTCCCCTGCGAAACTTTGAGCATACTCCGCAAATTTCTTGCCCTCCAAGTCTTCATGCATGCCACCTTTCTGGTGGCGGCCAGCTTTGCAAAGTCAACTGCATTAAAAATACTGGTTCCTCCAGCTCCCAAAGGTCTGTCATGGTGTAACACAGTATCATGGCTAAGTCTATATAGTGTTATCCGACAATCTGCCAGAACCGGGAAAGTTTGCAATGGAGGAATGGCAGAAAATTTCCAGCTAACGTTCGCCTTTTCCAGAACTTCGTCAAAGACTATAGGAAAATACTTTGTAAAGTTGCGGATGCCAAAGACCACGCCACAAGTTATGAAGCCAAGGGGGACCAACAGTTTTGTCTCATGCATTCTGTATCACTGTTGTCAGTTTGTGTGCTGCAGGCGCAGTCATATAAACCTTTGGTCACCCTGCAATAGTTGAATGCACAGCCGACCTTGGAGGATTCAACTATTTCCCCTACCAAATGCCAGCATCGGTGTTCCCGAATCAATTTTGGCCGAGCTGAAAAAAGCTCACGAGTTCCACCCTGGAAAAGTCGAATTCTAGAACATTGGAGCATGTGAAAACACGAGCCAGTGTGCGAAACTCGCGGGTTCACAGGTTGAGGCAGAGAAACGCGCAATTTCCCCCGAATAATTCATGAGGCAGCCGCGAATACCCATTCATTGGCAGTGTGAAAGCACCAGATCAGACCCCAGAGCGCAAAAGAGCAGCTCGAAAACAACCGATCCAAGAACTTCCTTGTCAAGATTCGTTCAGCCAAAGCAGCTTCTTCGCCATCCGAGTGTCTCTTTTTCACCCTTCTGCACTCTTCGCATGCGAATTCCTTTTTCGCAGCCTCAGCAAGATAATCAAGACTCTCCCATCGACTCATTCGTCAAGCAAGAAAAGCTCACTCCTAGAAAAGAACCAACGCAATGCTTTGCTCTGACTCTCTCGGTCTCTGCCTTTTCCCGATTAGGTTGCAGTGCTGAGAAAGAGCGACCGCGCCGCAAAAAAGAAGCTTTCAGCATCGTCTGAAAGTTATATATATAAATTATCTACTCGCTTTATGTGCCAACTTTTTTCTTTCCTCGGCTCTTCATCGCTCTTGGACGTGGTTATGTTGGCGTCAAGGCAAGAAGGCCGCATCATTCACTGTAGGATGTGTTTTTTTTGGACCGGTGCGCCACAGCGAGCATGAGAGATTGCACTGCTGGGAAGTGACAACAACAACGGGGTAACAGGCCCGCGATGGAGAGGGGGAGGGTACCCCCCCCCCCCCCGAGACTGTGAACAATGAAGTCTCCACCAAAGCACCCCGGCGTTGGGCCACTTCGTCCACCCCCTGTGCTTGAGCGCCACGACGTCATCCCGGAAGTGAGAGACGGCCTCATCTTCGTTGTCGTCCCCACTTTTTTTTTTCCTTGGAAAGCATCCATTGAGTGCTGCGAATTCACGCGGCGAAAACAGGAAGGAAAGAGAAGGTCGAGGCCAAAAAGAACTCGAAAAACGAGAAGAGTTTCCGGTCGTTTGGACAGAGAGAGCAAAGAGATCCTCTTTTTGTGTGTGTGTCTGCAGTGCAGTGGGAATGCAGATCTTTCTATAATCGAAGAAATACCCGGACTCAACATGCTTTTTCTGGCCGAGTCCTGCGGTTCAAAGTCCTCGAGTACACGAGTATTACAGCGCTACTCATTGTTGGACTGAGTCACACAGCTGACGCTTAACACTTATGATGAGTTCCCACAAAGCTTCTTTCTTGTGTCGCACGAATCATCATAAGGACGGATCTCTCCTAGTTTGGCTGCTTCTGAAGCAATGAGATTTATCCCTTGGATTAGCACAGCCTTAGGTAAAAAAAAAGGGGAGCCTCAAGCCTTATCAGGAAAGACCAAAGTGCTCTTATTCCCTAATTAATTTCCCTGGGCCGCCATCGCCAGCGTCCGGATTTTTGTCGTCCTCTCTCATTGGGCTTTCACAGGAAAGCTCTGCCTTTTACCCGGGGATGTGATCAACCCTTTGACTCGTGTGGTCCATTGTTTGGCCGGGACAGAAGCGCCGAAGAAAAGCCAGCAAACCGAGCATGGAATAGGAGTATTATCCATAGGAGGGGACTTTTTGAATATGAAACTCTGCTGAAAATTTGTCGACGCCAGCATTTCTGCCCGTGGTATTTTCCTCCAGCTTGAAAACAGAAACGTCGAACCTTTCTTTCTTCAAGTACGACGTCGACCCAATTTGGAAAGCGCTGCTGCTCCATATGTGCACAACTATTGTATGTACATTTAAAAGCTAGAACGTTGGTGCTGCCATTGAATGCGCAGGTAGTAGAGGAGTCAGTGATGTCTCTCCTTGACTACCAAAAAAGGGGCGATAGAGAGAGAAAACTGCTTTGGGATTGGATGTCTTGAACGACCCCCTCGTCTGCCATTTCTGATGTGTTTGCACTTTTTCGCCTTCTCTCTACTAAGCGTCGATCTCATCAAATCAGTGCAGGCGACACGCGCACACTTGTAAATCACTCGACCGGAATTTTCGCCGTAGAATGAGAGAGTGGAGATTCAATAGGCAGATAGATAGATAGATGGGCGTCTGTGTTGCCTACGTCTGCATATGCGTGGCTCACGTCGTCACGCGCCTGCTGCCCTGTGCAGTGCAGCCACGTGTCGGCGCTGGGCTCTGTGCTAAGGACCCGAACGGCCTATGAACGCCTATGAACGGCTAGTTGACCAGGTACTCGGCATTCTTGGTAAGTACTATCAGATTGCAGTCATCCTTTTTCTGCTTGCTCTCGGCGCACAAGAAGGGACTCCTCGAGGTACTGGCAGAAACTACGGACGGACGGACGGACGGTACTTCCACTTTTTTTTCGCCAGTAGCCTTATCTTATCGTTGAATGGTCTCATGTTACGGCCGCCGCGGACCCCATTCCAACGTCCTAGTTTAAGAACTTTCGTCTTCCTCCCTAATAATGCTCATTTTTGGAGGAGCTTCTTGTCTTTAAGGGTCTTCCTTTGGCTTCTGAAGATATCTCGTTTTTGCTGAAACAACGACGCTCGCTCAAGTGACTCATGCAGCTACGGCGGCAGGAGTGTATAGATTCGATCCGCCCTCATCTTTCCGCTGAGGAAAACAACTTTTTCATTCACTGTGCACTAAGCACACGTATGTAGTGCGCATCATGCCCGTTATGCACACGATATCATCTCTTTTTGCATACGCGCACTCTGCGCACACGACCGAGGAAGCGGACTTGGCCTGGCAGCATCACTTTCTCCAGAGATTGCTAGGCAAAAGGCGCACGTCCTTCCTTTTCCGCCTCATTGCTCTCTCTATAGATTAGCATATAGTACAGCGTGGACGCACTGTGCGTGTAGTCCTCTGTATGGACACTCCGCAGTAAATAGCGCTGGAAATTGAGGAGAGCCCCCCCCCTCCCCATCGTCCTCCTTGGCAAGCTGTCATCTTGCTGTCTCTCCATCCCCTCACCAAATCTGGTAGCTGCCTTTGAATGACAGTCTTGATGAGTTCGTCGTCTCAGTCGGCTGAACCGTCACATTTTCCCGGGGGAAATGAGTGGACGCGCGCTTATGATGGTCAGTTGCTCAGCATTTCTAAGAGGGACACAGGTGAAAAAAACTGGTTATTCGTACCTCTTAACAGAGGCCGCGACCGCTGACCCAATCTTATTATTCCGCCCAAGTCCTGAAGTGAACATTCAAGTACCGTCCGTGGCTTCATAGAGTGGAGAAATATGACGACCTCGCTGTCTCTCTCTGGCCTCAAAAGTCCCTCCAAAGATTCCTCTTAAGGTCTTTGTGACATTGGACAAAACTCTCTTTCAATGGCTTCAAGGGTCTCTTCGCGCTCAAAATGGTTGGCATGTGAGTCGCGTACCACTCGCACTCAGAATGGACTCTCTCCCTCCCTCGCTCGTAAGTACTAACAAGGTTTATCAGGTCATTCCAGTTACTAGCTGGGGGGTTGGTTCATGTGGCAGAGTTCCTCCCCAGGGGTGCGATGGCTCAACGGACGACTGCACGTGATTACACGTGGAATCAGAACAACAACATAACATATATATTAAAGATAGGGCCTGAGCAGCATTAGTGCCTTTCTCTGATGACCACAATGCCTGCAAATACACCATAGATTATCTCTCTCTCTCTGGTACAGCCCATGCACGTCGACCACAAAGCAATTTACTCCCGGTGCTCTTTGCTCTATCCGCTAATGTTACTGCATTGGCAGGGTTGAGGCCGTAGCAGCAAGCATTAAAGTCCAAGCGTTGTTCGTACCACGAATGAGCCGAGCAGTAACGTTTTTCTTTCTTCGCAGAAACGTTTTTCGCATTACCGCAAAGAGAAAACTTTTATAAACGTGCAAAAGCAATCATCCCAAGGGTCGAATTTTGAGCATCTCCTGCGCTAACTACTACAGTTAGCCTTTCCTCCTCGCTTCGTTCATGCCTGATGAATGTGTAGTATGTAGTGAGTGAGGAAGAATTCCAATATTTGCCTTGGGCAAATGTTCATTCGAAAGGAGGAAAAACGGTGTTGCCTCTTTGGCCTCGAGGAGCAGCAATGTTTTTGAACAGGCAAAGGGGGGGCAAAAACAGGCTTAATTGCCGAAATAACTTTTTCTCCCTCCTCGTCGTTGATGAAATGTTTGCCAGGGCACCGGAGGAGCTTTCAACTAATGACAACAGCGCCAAAAATCGATTCTTTCACTTACCTGCAAATTGAAAAAGTAAGATCCATTAGGCTTTGCGTTAAGCAATCAGAGTCACGTCTGCTGCTTTGGCCGACGATCAGCGCTCTTCTGCATCTCAACTGCTCGTGATAATGAAGGCCCGTAAACCATTAATTCATTGTCCTCTGGCCTTAAAAGTCGAGAAAATACTGAAGAAACTTTTGCGCAAAAGTGAGAGAACCAAGTGGCAGCAGGAGCTTAATCCAAATCAGGTTTTCTCCCTTTTTCTCAGATGAGAAAGTAGGCGAAGGAGAATGGGATAAAAAAGGCGTGTGGGATGGTTAAGAAGGGGGGGGGAAGGGGGCGATTACCCAAAACTAATCTAATCCAAAATGGGGAATGGGGGATAAAGTCGTCGCACGTTGCTTGTTGGGCTTTACAAGCATTATAACGTCGGCCCCAAACAGTTACAGAGAGTAAACAGACTGGTTTCCCCCGCAATGGTTCTCCCGGAGATAATACCACTCATTGTTTAGCTTATGCTGTTTGCTCATTCTACCTCCACAGAATCAACTGCAGGGCATTACTTTATGGAATCCTACCCTGGTAGAACAGAGTGCTCCGTTCTTACAGTCCGGATCCAGTGCCAAGGAAATTAAATCTGTTCAGGTTTCGTTCTTGGCTCTGTGTGTACCAATAGAAGAGCATCAAGAGGGGAGAGCCAAGTCGACTTCCAGGGGCAGTCGTGGATGTTGGAGGCTCCTACGGTAATTCTAATACGAGAGAAGGCTGCCAATGAAAGCAGTCCAGGAGCAGCTGAGATAGGTGCCAATTCTCCTACTTGCAGAAGGTCTATTAATCAAATGGAAACTAACACTTCAGTGCGAGAACTTGGGAGATTTCGAGACAGTCATTGTGGGCTGTTCTGTGGCAAAATTCGGACCATTCTTGACGTGAATGATGCTGGGGCACGAGTGGATCGTGTGTAACAGGAAATGTAACCCCCTGGAGATTCCATCCGACAGAAATGACCTCTGGCACCATTTCTGTGAGAAAGCTCCAGCCCAACAAAGTTATCAAAGGTTCCACCTTAGCAATTTTCCTGTTTGACCCAGTGTAGAGGCAGCTATTAGGGTAAAACGTCACGCGTAAAAGTGGCGCAAAAACAGCCTGTCACTTTCAAGAAGCCAATTTGGCCAGTAAAGTGAGAATTTATTCTAAACTTTTAGGAGGCTGAAAGTAAGGTGGCTCTTTTATTCATTCAGACTTGGATTTAGGTTCATTTGGCAGAGTCCTGGCTTTCCCAAAGGCGTTTTAGAGTTTTAGCGCCTCTTAACGGTTGTAAACTCTAATCTTTCCGCCAGCTTTGTCCGCCAGCTGACTTCTTTTGTCAATTATTATTACCCGCTGTATCCTTGCTGAGACGTCACTCAAAAAGTCCAATAACTCAACGGCTTCACTATCTGAGAGCTATGTAATGTCATAACTAGGTAACCGACTCATCCAATTAGCACATTTCAGTTACCTTTACAGCGGCGCAAACAGAGAGTTAATGACAGGAAGAGCTGTCTGAGTCTCCTCCAATATACTTTTTCCTTGGTCCAAAGGCACGTTCGGCACCAAAGCCATGGTTACGTGCAGACTTAAGGCTGTCTTAGACTGGGACACAAGAGAGCAGACGTTGCCCAGCGACTGCACCCGAGACTTTGGTGTCCGGGAAACATTCCTCCATCAAGCATTCGGACGAGGGAATGGTGTCTGGGGACACAAACCACATCAAACTTGGAATTGGTGGTGTCGTCCCAACGAGGCCGATTTGGCAGGGGGGGGGAGTCGACCGATGCACATCTGCCTCCACAGCGATTGATTGTCATCAGTCAGTCTCAAGCATTCGAGTTGGGATGACATTCCGCCTCCGTTTGTCTATTTGCCTGTCGATTCGATTGAAATACTGCGGCCAAGGTGGCAACCTTGGTTCATTCGGTCGTCAGCCGCTGCTCCCTGGCAGCACTTGACAGAAGGTACCAGGGAACAGTGTCCCAGGGGCACGAATATCTGACGGGAACTGTGTCTGTGTCTCCTGCCAGCGTTGGCGACTTTGTAACAGTGCCTACATTTGCGAGTCTTTCTAACGGAGGACATCTTGCATAGTTGCTGTAATGATAATACATGCAGAAGAAAGATCTTCAAGTTGTCCTCCTCAGGTGTCATCTTTGCTACAAAAAAGTTAGTTCCAGTGAAAGTACGTGACGTGTGCACCGTATGTCGAACTTAAGCACATACTTCATGAAGAATACAGTATGGCTACTGCACTGTACGTACAGTGCTGTCACCAGCCCGTAGGGATGGCTGGAGCCGAGTACGTGTCGGTACAAACAGTAGGTGTGGACACCCTCTAGCGTGTCGCGTGTAGAGTGCAAAAAAAGTGGTTCAGGCACACAATGAGCCATGAAGAAATCTGTTCCCTGTCAGTCCTCTTTTGTGGAGCCTTGAGCGCTGAGCAATATTGCCTCTTTAGAGCGTGTGAGGCACAGAAGGAGACAGTGGCATCATTGTTTTGGCACTTGGCCAGGACCAGACAAAAGAAGCTGCAGAAACTGGTATGGGTGTGGAAGTAACTACTTTAAGAGCCAGCCAGGGCTGGGAAGTCAAGTGACAACGGGAGCAAAAAAGTGTACAGAACTTGTACGTTCCTTCTCTCCCATCCTCGATACTCGCTGTGGCATCCGAGAACGCCGAGGGCGGCAATTCTGTCTCTCCAAAGTGTCGCTGTGCGATATCACTTGTCTGCACTTGTTCGCAAGTGGATATCAGTTTCTTGTAACGAAGAAATTATCTTTCATACTTCTCTCTCCACGACCTTTTCATCTCTCCCTTTTTTGAAATGGCGTCTTTTCTCGAGATCAAAGATAAGAGCGACCCAATCATCCAAAATGTTTCGACTTCTTCGTCAGGATCGAATTCAGAGGTTGGTCGACAATCTTCATCGGCATTTTCCAGAGGAACTTAGCGAAGAGAAGGACATTTCCTTGCCACCCAGTTGAAAATCGCGGCTCTGCCTGCCTGCCTGCTGCATAATAATAGAGCCTGAGCCATTCAATGCTTTAAAGAGCTTCCCTATAGTGAAACATTGACTGCACTCGTAGGAGTATAATTAATGAAGTGCTACAAGCGTAAAACAACTTTTGAATGACTCTCATTAATCGTCGCTGATTTTGAGCGGGCGAGAGCGGAATTGTGAGGGGTAAGAGGCCTTGATGAGCTCGAGGGGACAAAACATAGAAGAGGCCGTGAATGATGAGACCCAAACACCTGCCCTTTGCTCGTGCGTTGTCTTAACCACACTACAAAAAGCTACTGGCTCCGCACGTCTGAAACAAATGTCAGACTCATCTGTCTGTCTGTCTGTCCGTCCGTCCGTCCGTCTGTCTGTGTCTCTTTTGCAGTTATTCCTTCCTTCCTTTGAAGTATTAGATCCTTTCTTCCTTTGCTGCATGATTGCATAAATTACGAGGGAGAAGAAAGGAGGGGGTTGTAATGGGATTCCTCTCCCTTGTCTTTTCACCATGAGGTAAAAAAATCACTTCTCGTAGGATGTAAATTAAGCAGCACACAAAATGAGCTGTTCAATGTTTCGGGGCGTGGGTAGGTGGGAGTGGACAACGGGGAGGGGGTAGCAGATTGAGCATTTTCCTGCCTGAGGGGTTGCCACAAGGAGACGCACCCGGTCATTGTGACAGCCTCCCCCTCCCCGAATAGGACACCGACGTTGCTGTTGTCCTGCCAACCTGTCCCGATCCACGAGCTTGGACATTAGCTAGTTTGGCTGTCCCCAGTCAAATTTGTCCGGCTCCTCCTTCGAAGTGATGCTTCTCACGTCGGCTGTCCCCTCTTTGCCGTTAAAATATGACCTCTCTAAACTCTTCTGGATCAGTTTGCGGTGCAAAAGCGAAGGAATGTTCACCGTGCGAAACGCGGACAGAGGCTAGATTTATACCGTGGGTGGCCTCGGCAATAATGACGCTATAAACCTGCCAGCCTCGGGAGGCTATTTCTTGTCTCTTATTCGCAGCCTCTCCACTTCACACGCACCAAGTGTGTACGCAGCTGCATGCTTTACCGCAGGGAAAACGGGGGGGGGGAGGGGGTAAAAGGATGAAGAAGAGAAAGTTCGAGGTAATTATGCTTATTCCCTCCTCCCAGGCCGAGCCCAGTTTTGGGCCTCACTGTGGGGCTTCCGAAACTCATATCGAAGAGCTGCTATCGAAATGGCTTTGTCAGGACTGATATCGACGCGGCGTGCAATCGGTATCGAACTTTCTGGATGCTCAAGTATGAATCTTTCCTCTTGTTTTTTTTCTTTCTTTCTTTTTCTCTTTTCACATGCAGTTAGATTGTGTAGATAGGCGAAAAAAGAGCCAGGTCAATTTCGTTTACTTAGTTTTACTGAGACTTAGCGGATATCAGATTAGATGCTAGCTGGGATTTGGAGACAACGTCAAGCGTTCAAAAACGTTCATTTCGCATAGTTTTAGCCCGACTTGGGTGACTCTGTGAGTTGGGTCGCTCGTTGTACACATCTCCGGGAGAGCTTTTTATTTAGATATCAGTTCCATATCTTCCTTGATATCAAATCTTCGACATCAGGTCCTGACTCTCCTCACTTCGTGTTATTGTTCTTTCCCCAACTACCTTTAGAAAGCCCTTAAATCCCCCTTTCTTCTCTTTTTTCTTCTCGCCCAAGATCCGCGCTAAAATGAAGTGCTAAAACGTCAATAACGAGACACGAGAAAGACAATGGGAAGGGGCAAAGAAAGAGGAGGAAGAAGCTTATGAATGACTTCTTCGTTGACGAGAATCTTTTTTTTGACACGTTCTGCGATGACTTAGTTACTTGGCTCGAATTCAACTCCGGAGAAGTCATCAGACTGCTGCTGCACGTTATTGTCGTTCAAAAATACATGCATTACTACAGGTTATTCGCACGGAATCTCTCGAGTTTGACAGCAAAAAAGGGGAAGGGGGGTAGAGATTACGTCCGAACCCGGCTGCCCCTGGCCTAAGTTGAGCGACGCCTCATTTGTCCCTTAAAGTGGCAGCCCCGGAGAGAAAGAAAGCTTTTACGCCTCTCTTTCTTTCTCTGTTTCACTCAGGCACGATCATTTGAGCCGTAAAAAAGGGGAACGTCTTTATGTAGCGACGTATGTGAGAGAGCTGACAGGCATATCTTAATCATACGAGGTCGCTGAGGCACCCTGTGCAGAGTCCGGTGTGCAGTCTGCACTGAGCGCGGAGGTCACTCGGCGTCAGGCGCGCGAGGCCTTGTTGTTAAGCACGAGTCGGACTGTTAAAGACGGCCTAACGAGAGGCTGAGGACGTGATTTTTCTCCCTGACGAGGCCACTTAATGTGGTTGAAGACACCCCGGTAACGCAGTTAGTGCACAGTGTACAGCTATGAGCATAAATCCTCTCTTCTGCCCCAAGAGGTCGTGTGGCATGCTTTCTTCTCGCTCCTTCCAATAAAAAAGATGGATGGTGCCCATAAAGCGAACAATGTTGTATTATACCGACGTGCTGTTCCACGGACCAAAGACGTAATGTTCGTCAGCGTTATCGCTGCGTTACGACGATGATGAAGAACAATCAGCCGTTAGCATGTACAGGAGCGAACACATTGCTCTGTTTGCCAACAGTGGAACTGGGAGGGAGGATTTGGAGCTCTCGATAGAAATTGTCGGGCCGTCATTGCCCATTGGAGCCGTTCAAGTGAAGCCAGCGCTGGTGATCCACCTGATGGGGATGGGGACTGTGTGGATGGAGCAGTCGACGCTGCCGCGCACGCCTGACACCAGCGCTGTACATGTGAGGAAGGAGGAAGTAACAACATGGCACAAAGTAGTTCTGGAGTTAGAGGGGGATTTTCCACCAACTTTTCTTCTACATGCAACACAAGGGGATCAGAGGTAGAAAGGGTGAAAGAGGGGAACAAATGGAATTCAAACTTTTGTTTCCCTTGGAAAGAAGAGAAATGGATTGATCGGGAAAGGGAGAAAAGTATGGTCGGGGGCAAGTAAGAGCAGACCCGGAGATCCCCAGACCACTCACGAGTGCTCGCTAATGCACCTTTTGCTTAATCTGACAAAACTCGGGCTGGATATGGACGGGACGGGCTCGGCAGGCAGGGAAAAGCCCCCCGCGGCCGAGATGGTGCAGAGGTAGCAGGGGAATATTTGTCCTGGAAATGAAATTCTCGGTTTGTCGAATTGGAATTCGGGCAATTTCATTAGATGTGCGAATCCTTTCAGTGTGAAGGAAAACAGAATATAAGGTTTTCTTAGCTTTTGGCAATGTGAGGGCTCGTGTGTCGCATGCAATAACCACTAGCGGCGCCTCTCGACGACGACAAAAGACTTTTCCAAGAGAATCCTTCTCCCTCCTCTCTTCCCCTTTTTTAATATCGGTCTCTGGCAGCTGAGAATTTATGGTTGACGGAGCTTTAAATTTGACAGCTCGGAAGACTTAAAGGGTGAGAGAATCTTGTGCATGAAACACGCAAATGTATTGGAAGGCGATAGATCTTCTGGTGTGGGCTCCTTGGTTAAACCACGTTCTTAATATGCTATTCCTAAACTCTGCTTCGCAAGCTTCTTCGATACTTTTTCTCCCTGTGCATGCTTTCTATTGGCTTTCTTCCTCACTGCCCGCAGCTCTTTTATGAGTGCTGTCACAGCGAGAAACCATATGAGATACATGAAGCTGCATTCTCTTTGTTGTCCTTGCCTCGCCCTGCGTGCGGTACGAGCAGGATGTATCCTCTCGTGACGACCAAAGCGCTGTCAAAGTACAAGCTACGTGTGGACGTGGCCAGTCTTCCTGTGCAAGTACATCTCATGTCCATGGGGGTGTTGCATGCGTGGCTGGCCTTCCGGTACACGTCCATGTGGTGTACATGAGGGCGATGTGCGCTTGCCAGCCTTGCTGTACGAGTGCATGTGATGTACATGAGGCTGATGCATACGGCGCCTCGCATGACACGCCCTGCGTGCACCTGAGGGGCCCAGCGTCATACTACAGCAAGATGGGCAAGTACGTATAGAGTACGTGCACAATGACCATCCCTGTGTCCTGATCATGACTGAAGGCAGATGGCGTGAGTCGTCAGCGCCGTAGATCTGGCTCCGTCACGAGGAAGAGCAAGATCATGGGTGAGATTGCGTACAAGACAAAAAAAAAAAACAATAGCAGCAAGCACAAGTCGAATCTGTTTACGCGAAAAATCCACACACTCCAGTACTTACACGTGTCTACATGTACGGAGCACGCATAGTTGAAATATTTGGGGACGAACTTTTTTTGGCTCAACTCAGGTCAGGGGTCAAAATATCTGCGCTACGTTTAGAAAAGCGTAATCTGGTGAGTAGAAGAAGTGCTGATCAGCCTCACGTGGTTTTTTTTTGTTTTGACCCGGCACGACGATTTTGCCCGGCCCAGGAACGTTCGCAGGTACTTTGAAATACTTGAAAATGATGTTTGACAAGCCAAGTCTGGAAAAATGGAGGAGACTCGCTTTGAGTGATGATGGAGTTTCCTTGCCATCATTTAGCTGTTGTCATTCTTGGAACGGTCCCTGGATGCGGTCAGGAAGCCCAATCTGCCAACTTAGTGGGCGCCCATGTCTGAACTGGACCCAAACTCATCACTTGAGATGCACAGAGAATATGCAAAAAGCACCCTCTGTTAGCTCAAGTTCCCCCGACACCGGAGAAAAGTCCCCTCTCCAGAGCTAGGACCTCTGGCAACTATGTGTGAATTACATAAAGTCATCACTAGATGGTGCTTTGGGGCATGCTTTGCGCACCTCCCGATTCGAGACGAGGCAAACAACAAACACTCGGGACTGATCAAAACTCTCGTGATGCAGCAACTTGAGAGGTTTTTCCGTCCACTAACCATAATTTTTGGTCAGTCTGCAAGTGTTTTGATTCCATCAGTTTTGATCCATCCAGGGGCCACTGTACTAAATGCATTTACGTATGCAACGGATGTAGTCTCTCATACATATGCGCATATATAAATGTTGCGTTTTATTAAAAAAAATCGTACGTGTGTGTCTGGGGGGGAGGAGGAGGGGGTTACGGAAAACAATTTTCCTTCGCTTTCTTTTTCCTGTTCCGTTGGGCCAGACCGATCGGGCGCTATTTTTCTCGCCTCGGGATCTTCCCTGGGGATCCCTTTGTGCCTCTTCCCCCTCAAGTCATTCTGTGCATTCACAAGAAGCATTTCCCAAATGTACGTAAGACGGAGAAAAGAGGAGAGAGAGAGAGAGGAAAGGCAGAGAAAGAAGCATCTTACGTACGTACAAACTGTTTGCGCAGCCTCTCCTGGCATCGATCGGCGGACTGAGGGGAATAAAAATGGTGGAATGGAAAGGGGGAAATCGCTTATGTGTGTTTCACGTCCTTTTCCCCGCGCCAACTTCTGCCCCTGCTCGGAGAGGAGGTTCCAGTCAGGTGCGATACGGATCACAAAACAAAAGAAACCCATTCAAGACTTAAAAAAACCGGGGGGGGGGAGTCTTTGGCCTTGGCTTCTGCGCCACCATGAGAACCTGAAAGGACAAGATGGGTTGGTCCAAAGTCAACGAAGCAGAGAAGAAACCGCCTCCACAGAGCACAGCATTCTGTTCAGCTACCGGGTGCAGCTTGAGGCCGAGCGAGCCGAAAACACCAATGGGTAGTCGCGGTGCTGCCTGCACAAAGGCTCTTGAGTAGATTTTTGGGCATGTTCAGCGAGTTTGCTTTCCATTCTTATGCGCGTTAAACTTTTCATGTAGAGTCGAACGATGTCTCGTGAACTGCTGCACTAAAAGTATACACAGCTCGTCCTAGGTGAAACATAAGCAAGCCCATTACTTGCAAAGCTTACACACTTGGGCTGAGCTACTGCGCCTCTTTAAAAGACTGCACGCAAAGTTCGCGAAGGTTGAAGAAAGGCCTCTTAAAGACTTGGAAGGAGCTTTCGCCCAAATTGCTCTAGAAGATCTATCCTTCCTAACACTATAACGTCTTGCGAGGGGGGGGGGGAGTCAATATCAAATTATAATGTCTGGGAAAAAGAAACGCGTGTGCTGCACTGTACAGTACAGCCCGCGTATCCCTTCTCCACGGGGAATAAGGGTGCGTGTCAGTGTCTGCACTGCATAAACGTCACTTCTCGAAGTGTGACGGTGCGAGGAGCGGGCAGCACTGAGCTGGGCGCATGGGGCTGTTGTGCGTGAAGACACAAAACTGGTGACAACACAGTGCCAGCTGCATCGATCGCCAGTGGAAACCTGACCATTTCAGGGGTCAACTGTCACTTTTTTGCGAGCCAGGTTTTATGGCAACCATTACCTGGTGCTCATTTCATCCGCACTTTGAGACTCAAAAGCTGGGGGCCGCTGGTGGCGGCGCCATCGAAAAGAATCTTTAACCTAAGTAAAAAAAAAAAATGATGACACAAATTGGCTGGGGTAATTTCTCTTTCCCGCTTTATGATGGCACTCAAAAAAGGCACGCAGGTACAAAAACTTTCACCTCCGGCGACTCCCAGCCAGCCAGCCAGTACAGGTCCGGCGTCCCCGCCACCAGCCCCGCCAGTGCTTTCCATTCAGCGGGATCCTCCCCAGAAGCAATAAGCATAGGGCTTGTGTTTTCACTACTGCACCTATTCAAATTTGATGACACTAATTTCCATATTTGGGCCATTTCCCCCTTCCCTTCTCCCAGTGCGAAGCCTTCCAAATTGCACTGTGCGGCGGCGGAGAAGAGAAAGAGCATGACTACATTGCCGGATATTGATAGATCGATGGGAGAGCGAGAGCAGCATTTGGGGCTCCGTTGGTGCCACCACCACGAGCAACATCATTTCTCCTCCCCCGGGGAAAAAAAAATCAGAGGGAGGGGGGGGGAAATCGAGAGACTTCTTCTTATCGTGGATCTGGATGGAGATGGGGGAATGAAAAGTTCTCCACTCTCCTGAAGAGGAAGAAAAAGTATTTCCATTTGAGAAAAAGAGAAGTACAAGTGAAGAGAAAGGTCTTTCGACGTGCGTGCGTGTGTGTACGTGCGTGCGATCCCGGGGGGGTAGAAGAGGTGGTGGTACCACGAAACATAAGATATCGCATGCTTTAGTGCCACCATTTACCCAGAAAAAGTATGAGATGGCTGAACTTCAGTCTTCATGTCGACAGCCAGTTTAACACTTTCATATGTTGCGTATTCGTTTCACTGAGCTGCACGTGCACGATGCGGCCAATCAGAAGTGCTGGCGCAAGCATCAAATTTTGTATGGAGATGAACTATGGTGAGGGACGTGACAGATCAAGATTATAAATCTTGGTGCCAGAAGAAATTTGGTAAGTACTTTTAGAAACTAAAATTTTATGTGGTGAAGAAGACCAGAAAAAAAAGATAGCATACAAAATCAAAATCATCTGGCAAATAAAATTGTTCGGTATTGGTACAAACTGCCAAAAAGTTAATAAAACTTTAAAGTTTGTGTCCCCCATGGACCAGGAGGTAGCCGGAAAAAGAGAGCATCTGCCGGGGTCACAGGATGAACCAGACATTCCAAAGATGCACTTGGAAACGGAACATTTCATTCCTAACAAACCTTGTGTTTTAACTGGAGATCAGATTTGCAAGTGACTTTGTCTGACTTCTCATATTGTCGCAATTTAATAGATTTTCTTTAGTGCCTTCATCAGCCCATTGCTTTTGACTTCTTTCCTACATTGCTCAAATTGCAAAATGAACTAATAAAGTGTTTTGTTTTTCACCAAACAACTCATACTTGGTGTCTCACGAAACTCCAAGAAGGGCATCAAACATACAGTTGGACCTCAAGACGGCATTTATGATAAACCCTTGTCACTGGTTCGTCGTCAAGTCCTGTTGAAAATCTAAATTTGGAGGTTTCTTTTCAAAGCGAGATCTTTTTTCATCCCCATGACATGAAAAATGCATTCTTTTTACAACGTGCTAAAGTCTCCAGAGGTACGGTGATAACACTTGAGGACAAAAGACTTCTAACCAATCTACTGCAGTCTTGTTCAATTCCGTTGGTGTCGCATGGCGATACTTTGACACACTTTTCTTCTTCGCCATCCAAGCCAAGGTGTTGTGATCTGGCGTCAGAACTTGGCCTTACTTGTCATGCCTGGCAGGTCACTCATGCATATCCCACTGGCTTCTGGACATGTGCATCTCCCTCGTTGATAAGATTGAGAGTCTTGAGGCGGAAGAAGTCCTCGAGCTCGTGTCTCTTCTGGCTCAAAGCATTTCTCAGTCCGTGCGGCACTTGGAATCCGAACGGTTTGCATGGTCTTCTGCAAAGTTGATTTTTTCAGAGACCTGAAGCTTGTCAAAGGCCACATTTAAGCTGAAGAGCATTCGGAATGTTGACATGACACTTCTCTCTTGATGTCACCACTGGTGGACATCGATGGGAAATGGACAGGCTGACCTTGCCAGAACCAGAGGCCGCACCTTTCTCTTGAATGAAGCGGAGGCCAACTGGGCCTTTGATCCGGGGCTGGGGAAGCAATCAACGCTGGCATTACATGTTCAGTCCTTGCCCTGGCCGAAAGGACCTACGCAAGATGGACAGAGGACTTCCCTTGATGCAAAAGCTGCAGAAGCTCTCAGGCATGCTGCTGCTTCTGGCTGTGGGCCAGCCAGGCTGATGTTGCTGCTGGGGGTTGTAGGAAGTGTCCATGCACCTCTCCTTCGGATAGCAAGGATTCCAAAAGCTTTGAGCACTTAGCCAGCCTGCAGGAGCATTGTGAAGCTTTCCGGTTCTGGAGGAACTCTTTGCTGTCCTGAGTCAAAGGGATGGGGACGGCTTTGGTCCTTTTTCTTTAAAAAAAAAAAACCCAGGAACTGGCACAGGCTGAGATATGAGATGTGTTCAGCAAGGCTTGCAAATGCTCCTGGGAAAAAGGGTCTTCTGGAAGTGACTACTGAAGACATGTTGCTTGAGGAACTGCTTCAGCTGGCCAAGGAGGACTCCTCCCCCCACCTCTCCCCAACCAGAGCATACACAGTTCGTTAAGAACATCCTGGCGTGTGCTCCTTTCGCTTCTTGGGAGCCATACTGCGGAGGGAAAAAGAGTAGACGAGAAGAACTGAAGGCAGGAAGCCTGAAGGACTGAAGAGCATAGTAGAAGAAATTGAGGAGTGTGAGCATCCATTCGCCTCTGGCATGACTGACTGACTTGTCTTGTGTCTCGGTTAGACAAGACAGAGTCTACGTCTCCCCTCGGACGTACTTCCCTCTGCTAGGCTGAGGATGGCAACTCCTCAGGAGAGCTGAACTTCAACCTCAGCGAGGTGGGACTGCGAGTCCCAGTGCAAAGTGCAAGTGGTGGAGGGAGCAAAGCAGTTGAAACTATGTGTTATGCCTTGGATGATTTCAAGTGTTGCCATTGGCAGTTAAAACCTTCGACCTTCACAGTTGGTTGCTGCTTTTGGCGTCAGCTTGGCTTCTTTTTCCGTTTTTATGCCTTTTTCACTAGTTTTTTTGTTTTACAACCAAAAACCTAGGGTGATTCTCCGGTGATTCCAGTGACGACCCAATCAATTTGTGACAGAAAATTACACGTTTGACAAAAAGTAATCAGTTAGTCGCACTCCAAATCTATCTCGTGAGCCCTGAACACTTTTTTCACTCGTTAGTCGTGAAAAGAAGTGTTTCAGGGCGAGAATGAGGGAAATCTGCTCGCGAGAATAACTTTGGCCTTTTCTTGCGAAGCAGATTTTGCGCCAAGATAAGGAAATTTCGATGTGTTACACACCACAGTGCATCACCCATGCAAATTCTGATGCTCGCACGAGCACTTTTGATTCCTTCCCCACTCCGGCACGCTGTGGTACCGGATCGTAGCAGCAGCTGCGAATAAGGACCCTTGGTTTTAAGTAATGCTATCCATACTCTCTTGTATAAACACCGTTTGGTGTGAGTGTGTTTGCTGCTGACGACGTACTGACAGCCAGACGCACTGTGGCACAAACAGACAGACAGACGTACAGACGGACTCTTCCTCGTACGATGTTCGTACGCTTTGGAAGGAGGAGAGAAGACTGGAATTGAAGTCAGCCTCGATTAAAAGCAGGCTTCCCATAGCCTTGGCAGGCCGAGAACAGAACCACAGAAAGGCGATAGAATTTATGGGTGACTCCTGAGAGCGACGCTGGAGGGAGGCAAAAGTAGAGCTTGCGTGTTTGAGAGAGTGAGAGGGAGCAAAGCGAGAGAGTAAATGAACAAAGTTTAGCTAGATTCGCCTTAATATTAGTTCACATGAGTTATTGCTTCCTCACCAAATTGAAAAAGGACTGTTCTTGGCACTTTCGTACAACAAGCAGAACTTTCCAAGTAGAATTTGTTCCGGCTGCAGAAAGTAAAACGAAGACAACAGACTTCATCCTCTTATTTTTGTCTCTATTGGCACAGTTGGTCGTAGAAGCTCTTGTCAGAGCTCAGGGATCGCGGAGCAATCAAGGCCAACGAGCAGGCAAGATTTGGCATTCCTATCCGGACAGACCTGAACACGTCGGGTTAGCGACCGCTAGTGGCACACTGTGATACAGTGTGATATACTCAACCTTCGATGTAGTAAAGATGGTGTTGAGTGCTTTTTCGGCTTTTTGGGAAATGTCCCGGAGGTAAAATCCCCCCAGCATACGCCAGCCATCGGGCCCAAAAGTAAGCGAATTGTTTTCTTCTGGCAGCAACGGGTAGGAGAACTTGAAGTACGGCTGCAACACGCAGCACTTCTTCGCCTCACCTCCTCAGCCTCCCCCCCCCCCCCAGTGGTGTCCTCTGTCCCCTAAGACACAGCATTACAAGGGGGAAAAAAGGGGCGTTAGGATTGGCGGATGACAAATTTGCGCAAACTTTTGGCGTGCACTTGAAGCCAGCACCGTCATCGACTTACGATCTGCGCGGGACCATCAAGTTGCAAAATACGCAGTCAGCCTCAGTGCAGTTTTCAGGAAAACAAAGGACCTCGTACGTATTGCAGAGCACACAGTATCTTGCTATTGGCCGACTGGTTCTCTCTCTGCATGGGTAGTGTGTGGGTTCGGGGTTCCCCCCCCCTCCCTCCAAAAAAAGGGATGGGGGCACTTTGTCAAGCCAGGAAAAAGCTTTTCTGCCGCAAACACGAATTCCTCCGTCGCCCGCAAAACCGTTATTGCTGTTACTGGACCCAAAAGGCTGAGCGAGCAAGCATGAATACCAAAAAGGCTTTGCTTTCGTTGCCTGGGAGACACAGTCAATGCCTCCATCTCTCCCGAGATTGGAATACAAGAACTCATTTTTCCACACTGGTCACAAGTAGCAAACCCGACAGCATCGGGGGATGCTTGACTTTTCTTCAGGGGGGACCAGAGAGGGGGGGGAATGTTAAAAAATTGCCCATACGAAGCCATTTTTCAGCCCCCTTTTCCTCCCTGACAGACAAAATGGGATTATTAGGCTGCTAGAGTGGGATATACGGTATATGTGTGGATGGGCTTCTTTTCTCAGGACTGATTAATTGATTTCTTCCAGAGACCATTAGCTCGGATGAGAGAACCCGATAGAATTATGGATTCAATTTCGTGAGGGAGGAAACGACTTCCTCTGCTTTTTTTTTTTTTGGCTTCGCCGTTCTCTCAATCAAGATCCAATCTTGTGAAAAATGTTGATGAGATTTATCGACGTATTTATGAGACTTGGTTTACGCCATCAACTTCACCATCCGGGGTGCGTCCGACCCGGGACGGGTTCGGTCAGATGCCAGCTTGGCCCGAGTTTTCTCGAGGAAAGACACGGGTTAGCGGTTGGTGTTGTCAGCTACGTGCCAGTGCACGGCTCGTGCCAGTGCACGGCTCGTGACAGTGCACGGCTCGTGACAGTGCACGGCTCGTGCCTGCACTGACTGGTGTCGAGAAGTGCTTGGCAGAGTTCAACACTTTCTGCACGCTTCACTCAGCACCACCTAATGTCAACCCTTCCTGACGCAGTGCAATGAGGCCTCAGGAAGGAATCGAGAGCAATTTTGCTATCACACCAATTGCCTGACGGAGAAACCGCCTCTTTTCTCCTTCTCCCGTTGCCTGGCAGTTTCAGGTTTCCGACTTGGTGTCTCCTACTTCTCCCAAAGCTTCCCATTTTCCTCGAGCCTCACTCCCTATGCTCAATTGTTATGCAAATAGGTGCTTCTTCACCTCTGACAGTCAGTGTGCTCATTTATTTGGCGAAGGAGAAACTTTTTGTCCTCTCTCTTCTCCTTATTTCTTTCCCCTCATGTACTTGAGCTGAATTAACTCCAAATGAGAGGCTTCTTCTCTCTCTTGTAGGAAAGGGCAAGAAAGAAATTAGGGAGGAATAATTTTGCAAGCATAGCACGTTCCTAACAGGCTACTGACACTAAGTATACTTTACACGTGCAAGAGTCGCGAGGAATTGTCTTGTAGCACTTTACCGGCATCGCAGTGAGGAACTGTTACTTCATGGGCATCCATTTCACCGGGAGGAGGTCTCGTTCTTGCCCGAAATACTATGGCAATAACAGAAGAAATTGCGTTGGTTCCCAGAAAATGATACTGTGCTGCCTCGGGAGACGAAATTTCCACATTGCCTCCACCCAAAGCTTGTTGGGTTCAAGTCTTTTGGCGACAACCCTGAGGAAAAGTTCTGTCGTCCCACTTCTGCTGGTGAAGAGAGCGCACTCGTTTCCCGCTACGAGGCCGAATTAGGATCTCTCACACGCTGTGCGCCAGCCTCACCCCAACCTCTAACCCTGTGAGTGTCCTCCACTGCTGCGAACAAATGAAATGAATCCCAAAATGTCCTCCTCACCCTAATGTCTGCACAACTCGCCGTGAAGCACAACAATACGGCGGCCGAGAGGATTAAGGACGCCAGCATGTGCTTGTACCGAGAGATTAATTGGAAACAGGGAGTGAACGACTTTGGCGTTCCCCCCGTTTGTGGCACGCGTCCACCAGTCAGTTGGGGGCCGAGAAGGCGAGTGCGTCGCACGTGTGCGTGACCCAGGACATGGTGGGCAGGTGTGACGTGCGCAGGAATCGCGTAGGCGAGATTATGACGGCGCACCAGGAGGGGGAGAAAAAAAAAGTGAGGAAAAAGAAGAAACATTGACCTGTCACTCAATTTTAGGACACAGAAACCTCAGCACCGAGACCCCCTCGAATGTGTGCGCAGGAAACTCAATTTGTTATGGTGTCAACGGCGTGAGTTTGGTACGAGTACTGTGTACATACGCCAGTACATAAGTGTGCGCGTTGTTGACCTTAGGCTCTTGGCTCTTTGTTTCAATCTCGCACACAAGCGTTTATTGACATTTTGCCTTCATTGCTTATGCTCTCGCGCACGCGCGCTCTGCCACCCACACGTTTAATCGAGTGCTGGGAACTGCTTTTGTTTGCAGCCTCTGTACAAATAACAAGGAGTAGACTTACTGTATACTTTGAGATTTCCCAACTCTTGAGGGATCGGCTTTGGAATGTATCGCTGACTCTTGCTGGAAGGGCGAGAATATGAGGAACGAAACTTCTTCGGCGAAGGCGACGTCATCGGGTGTTGCTGCTGTTGCGGTGCGGTGGCAGCCGTCGCCGCCGACGCGGGAGACGGCAACGCCGGCAGAGACTTGCTCGCCACTGCCGCCGCCACCGACGTGTGCGTCTGGTGGGACGTTGACGGCGGCGGCGGCTGCAGTTGCAGCGGCGTGTGGTGGGTCAATTGTTGCTGCTGCGCCAGCTGCTGCTGCACCGCCAACTGCTGCGAGAGCGCGTGGTAGGTGAGGGGCGACTGCTGCTGGTGCGGCGGCGGAGCCATCATAGCCGCTGCCGCCGCCGAGATGGGCACCGAAGTCGCTCCCGTGGCGGCGTTCGGAAAGGCGGCCGCGGCGGCTGCTGCCGTGGCAGCGCTGGCAGCCCCTGGCAGCGTCGCCGCGCTCATTGGCGCGGCTTGCGCCGCAGCAGCCGCCGCCGCCGCCGTCATCGGGTGGTAGAAGAGGGAGGAGGCTGCGGCGGCCCCACCGCCAGGGTAATAGCTGGAAAACACAAAGGAGACGCAGTTGCTCAATAATTCCATATTCATGGCGCATACAATATTTACTGTTTGGTGTGGCAACAGAGACTGCTACTGCCTCTCTGCGTCCTGCGCCACGTACGCGTGGAAGAGCTTGGAGAACTGCTCGCCCGCGCTTTTCCTAGTGCCACCGACCTGCAATTTACTTACCCAACCTCATATAGGGTTTATCTTTATCTCTAGAACGCTTCTGTTCGTCCAACTCCTTTGAATTTTAATTAGGTATCATCTTGAGCTCCTGCCGGAAAAGGAAGTGCGCGAAAGAAGCATGAGGAGACGGTGGAGAAGGAAAAAGCACGATCGCAGTAGCTACGGTGGAGACGAAGAAAAGTTGTACATAAGCAGGTGAACCCCGTGGTCCTGGTTGCAACAGCCCCAGCACACTCTGACGGTCACTTCGTATACGTTGAGTTTGGGACGTGACTTGCACGTACATTGTAACAGGGTGTCTATGAGCGCATTTTCCTCATTGAAGGGAAGAGCAATGACTTCATCCCAGGTCCTCCTTGCTGGAGTCATGGGTTTGCGACTTATTGCTGTGAGTTACTGCGAGTGGGTGGGTGCTGCAGCATTTGACTGGGGGGAGGAAGACGCTGGCAGTCCTTTCTTTCTCTCATTCCTTCCATTCCCAATAATCTTTTACGTTATAAAAGGAGAGAAGTAGAGCAGGGAATGGTCAGACGAGCGAGGAAAGATCGCACGGATGCCAGAGCCAAGAAATTGACTGGAGGGAGAGGTCCAGGGTCCAACAATAAATACGAGAATATCGGACCAGACTCGTCTCGGGCGCGTGGAGTCGGTGACTGACTCCGGGTTCTGATCGTCTTAAGCAGAGAGCCTTAATGCCAGCCTGGCCTTAATCTGTCCTTTTTTTTCCGCGTGACAGCCAGGTTTATGAAAGCCCTGCACGACTGATCTGTCCGCCAGATATGATGGGGTCTCTCTTAGCTCCTTTCTTTCTGGGCTGGCCCCACCAGGCAAGTAATAAAAAGTCCAAGAGGAAGGGGGGATAAAGTGCTTTGCTTTATTCTCGTCCCAGGCCAACGTCTTCTCTCCGTAGCACAATTTCCTCCGCCTGAATATGAAATTCCTCTGACTGACGTCCGTGGACGCCAGGCAGGAAGTGGAGAAACAGAGATAAGAATCATGGCGTTTGCGGACTGAGTCGATTTTTATGCCTCCTTAATGACCGACCCGGGGAAAAAGTTGAGGAAGAAAAGAATCGAGCAGCTGTTTTTTTGAGTGCCTGCCAGAAAGTCCTGGCGTTGGTGTATCGAGACAGCGCACTTTGATCACATCGCACAGAAAAGTACTGTACTTAACACACGCACCAGCGCTTACGTACGTGGGGACGGACATAGTTTCATACTGAATGTTGCTTGCATCGAACGAGAGAGTCTTTCTTTTTCTTTTCTTTCCTTGCTTTTCCACGTTGCTGCTTTCATCTCTTGTTTCGTTAATCTGGGAGAAGAAATCATTGTCACGAAAGCTGGCAATCGTCGCGTGACATTCCCGCCGCCAAAGCGTAGTTATTTCCCATTGAGAGAGAGCTCTTGGTAGTTGCAAGGGGTGTGGATGAGAAGGAAAATGTTCCTTCCCGCCAGACTAATTGCTTCTTGTCAGCTGCGACTCCAAAAAGTACATAGTAGGCCAACAGCGGGTGCATATGCGTCTTAGCGTAATATACTACACATGGGTTTGAACACTTTTCATCCCACCTCAAGAGCTGAGACCTACGAAAAGTCTACCTTTCTTTCGCTTCAGCAGACCTTAAGTGGCTCACGGCAGCTGATGGCCATGCGGTTCATTCATTTTTATCCACCCCGATTTAGTTTTTGTTTTTAAAAAATGACTGGACATAATTCTGTCCGAACTGCGGATCTAAGCAGTGAGTGAGTGCCGAGAGGCCAAGTTTTCTTCTCTCTTGTTTGCCTGACTGTCTGCTACTAATAACTAGACGCAGAACATTGCGGTGCTGTGACTAATGATGGCTAACATTTCGAAATACTCGCAGATGAGCAGGGGGAAGGCGAAATTGGAGAACTGCCTTCTGTAATAGCTTGCGGATTCCGCACGAGTGGACACCGGAGCAGAGATCGTCGTGGGCCAAGCCCGGCCGTTCGTGCGGGGTCGTACCGGGCCTGGTACGTCGTCGGACCATCTCTGAGCAGCGTACGGATGAGCAACAACCACGTGCGCAAGTGTTGACACGTTGGCAGGTTGTGCGAGTGTGTAGAGACAAACCCTGACAATGATTCTTGAGACACCAGGTACGTACTTACAAAGTTTAATCCAGACCTAGCTCGTTTCTGCTTGAGAGGTGAAAGTAACAATGTCCTGGGGATTTTCGCTCGACTTGGCTAGCAAGCAAGGGTCCCTAGGGGAGGTTCAGCCATCGCTCGTTTAAGTGATGAATGATGAAAAAAGTTTCTTGAAAGCCCGTCCGAAGATGGTTTTTCTTTTCATCGTCATGTTCCGATAGGGAAGAGAACAAGAAAAATCTCTCTCACTTTTCTGGTCCAGTCGGGAGAGAGGGAAGAAGACGGGGGAACGAGGGGGAAAAAAGAATGGACTTGTCTGAGATGCACGGGGGAAAAAACATCGTGGATGAGGACGATAAGAACACTGCTGCCGAGCATGAGTCTTCTCTGCCCAAGTTTTACGCCAATGGCGATGACAGTTATGCAGTCTTCAATTACCTCACGGACGTCAGACAACGCTATGGGCAATAAAAAACTTTTCTTCCTTGCTGCCTGCGTTTATGCGAAAGAGGATAAATGATGCTGGTAGCACGTAGGGACAGCCTTGGCCGAGTCCACCAGAACCACTGCCGCTGCCAGCCAGTTCAAGAACTCAGGCGACGACTTCGGTGCGGCAGACGTAAGCATGCGTGCCAGGTACCAAGTCTGGTGGTGGCCTTGGTAGAAGAACATTGCTTTGTGAGCAAGTAGTGAGTGGAAAGACAAACCTCATTAGCCGAGAACGCTTTTTTAACCTACTACTCCTGCTAGTTCCATAGAGGCAGTGCAGTTGTTGACATCCGCAAGCTGAAGGGGAAGTTTACACGCACACGCACTATGTACGGGCCAGCTGCCTAGCCTACAACCCTCATGTGCAACCTCGTTGAAAGTTTTTTTTCCTAGGAACTTTGCCTATAGTTCCCTTAGAACATTGTATGCTTGTATTGTTAAGTACTTGAGTATAATCCATCTCACCTTTTCACCAACATTTGGGTGAGCTTTTCGAATGAGTCCTCAATCTTGGCGGATTTTTTGGTCTCGTCCCCTCCAGAATATTGGCGATCTGATTGATCTTCTTGTCTCTTACAGATGACCCCTCTTCCGGGAAAGACAAAACTTTTTCCCCAGAGAGGAAGTGGAGGGGGGAAGAAAGAAGGGGAGACGACGAACTTTGTGCTCTATGACATCAGAGTTCAAGAAGGTTGGGGAGGAGAAGCATGTCACAATGCATACGTGCTCGCGCCCCCAGATTCACTTTAACTGGAGGAATGAGTTCATGGCGACGACAAATGAAGACGTCAAATGCACAGCGAAACCAGCACCGATCCAGAGCCTTTGCAAGAATGATATCTTTGCCGAAGTGACTGAGCAGCGAGTTGCTTTCGGTCTGAGAGTCTCGAGTGAACTGAGCAGAGAGCGGAGTCAAGAGAAAAGGCAGGAGAGCGAAAGACAGCGAGAGAGAGAGAGAGAGAGAATCATATAGCAGCCTCAATCACTGTCTAATCTTTAAGTTGATAACTGGAGAAACAGGCAAAAAAGCACCCTCTGTAGGCGATACCAACAACATTACTTGGGAGTGGCCTCCGACTAGAGAAAAAAGTACTCTTTGCAGGGGACAAAACACGTTCTGCCCCTTGTGTGCAATGATGAAAGTCGTCACTAGATGGTTCCTGACTTCGGTGACGAACCAGGCGGCTTTTGCACTCACGCGATGTCTACTACTTACATACGAAGGTATAGCGGGACCTACTTTACCCCAATGTTGGATGAACACTATGGTTATGGGTGACCCATTCTAAAGTCAGATCGCTTCTGCAAAAGCAGATTTTGGGTAGGCCACGGAGAAAACGCGATCGTTAGCCCTGTTCTCTTTACCTGAGGCGCTGGTCGATGCAGCCCCAAAGGCTTTTTCAGCTTCTTGGATGTGGATGTAGGTGGGTCAAAAATGTTGACAGCCATTGAGAATTAGCACAACCTAAGTAAACAGAGACTCTGAAAAAGTTGTATTTTCATTGTATTTTCTTTGAGGCCGTTTTAAGGTTGCAAGGCGACCTTGCGACCCAAACTTGTGCACCGAGGTGAAGGAGGACGAACATCGGATACCATGCACCTGACCAAGTACATACAGTGGGGTACAAAAGTGAGCGCCCACCCTAATTTTTTTAGTTTTTTGCCTATATGGGTCCCAAAATGACTTTTCAGACATGAAATTTTAACATGATGTTTAAGAATTTTTCATGTGCCATCGCTCCCAGACCCCAATTTCTGTAGGCACGCCCCCCCCATACCCACCCAGTCCTACTGGTGTAGTTACACTAGGGAGCAGAATTAAGGATACTTATGATGTTGGGAAAAAGGGGGGAGGGGGTGCTCACTTTTACTCCCTACTGTAACTGCACCAGTAGTGGGTACTACCAGTACTGCACCAACTGGGAGGGAGTAGGGGGCGTGCATGAAAAATTGAAAAACACATGAAAAATTCTCAGACATCATGGAAAAATTTCATGTCTGAAGAGTCATTTTGGGACCGTTACAAACAAAAACCCCAAAAAAGTCTTTTGCACCCCACTGTATCTACAGTATGTTTAGGACTTCTCGGCGTAGGAATGGCTCAACGAGACAGGATTGGTTCTATGAGATCTGCGTTTCCGTCAGTTTCCAGGTGGGCCAGGTGCTCCATCAGGAGTTAGAGCAAGAGGGAAGCACCAACCTCTTGTCCCTCGTAGCAGTAGCCATGTTGACGATGCCCCATGTTTTTCGGCTAGTGAGGCAATGCTCTGTCAAGGCATCACTGGGCATTTCAGTCCTTGTACAGTGAAAGGGCATCTTGCTACGCCGAACATATTGAAGCCTAAGGAAATAACATGAAGCAATAGAAAATTGAGGTTGGTATTGGCACATCTGAAAAGCTATATGAAGCTCGCGGTAAACACGAATCTGATAGGGCCAATACTCGAACATAGCCTTTTTTTTTGGTCAAGCGGTACCAGGCAAAGCCGGCTATTGGCAGCTAGTGTATGTATAAATTGAAGAAAATGTTCATATAGCCAAAGTCAGGTCATATCCAGCAAACTCGTCTTGTCTAGTGTCTTCCATAGGATGACGTGATGAAGGTTCTCGACCATTGGTGTCAAAAATGCTGGTCTTGGAATCCAGAATGTCTCTCCTGATGAGAAGATCGGCAGGGATGAAGGAGAAACGGTGTCACTGGAGGGCAAAAGTTTGGGTACAGTCGGAGGAAAAAGCAGAGTCCAATGATTACCCTTAAGTTTCTACCAACAACGAAGCGAACTTTAAAGCTGATGTTGAGGTTCGATGTCCTGACTGATTGCTACCATCAAATGTGCTGACAGACAATTTACCTACCTTCATTAACATGGAAATGCAAAAATGAGGGGGAGGGCAAAGGTTTCTATAATCTTACAAACTTTTGACTCCAAATGTCCGTACGTATCAACTGGGCTAGTATGAACATTCGCAGCTGGCAATGTAGAAGTTTTGCATGTGAGAAGGGTCCAACATGTACTAGAGTTGCAGACACGACCTGGAAAACATGTAAGAAACAATTTTTCATCATGTCCTCAGGCAAATACTTGTACAAACTTATACCAAAGGACAAAAGCAGGCCTTTATTCCATTGTAGTTGTATCGTGCTATTCCAAATGTGGCTCGCAGCAAACCTTTACAAGCATCTTCTTGTTGAATGCACTAAAGCATCTTCTTGGCAAACAACAGGTTATTGGCATATTTGCTAACGCTGCGAGGAAAATTGCAGCCGTTGGAACACAGCGAAAGTCTTTAGGAGTTTCCTCATGCCCTGGATTTTGTTGAGAAAAAAATAGGTTCAATGTGGTCTGACTCTGCTCCACGTAAGTTGCATCTCAACATTCATCGATGATCTCCATGTTCTTGACTTATTGGTTGTTTTTTTCAAGTGTTTTGCACATTTTGTATCGTGACGACTCACACGTGTCTCGTCATCACCGTCATCACCGCCGGACCACCTCGTGGTCCGGCCATTGCCAGCTGACATCATTTGTGGCAAGCACGCGGCCCTCAATGGGCCCGATACCTGTGGCAGTCGTGAGGAGGATGACAAAAATGTTTATTGATTCTGAGAGGATGCTCGAATTTGAAGGGCTTTTGACAGCGTTTGGTGGCGAGCCAGAGGAGTAAAGCAAGTGTGGATGAGGCTCGATGTGCACAAAATGCGAAAAAAATCATCCAGTTCGCAAAGAAGCTCAAGTATGCAAAAAATACGCCAATGCAACCAAATAAGCAAATAAAATCGATTTGCATGTTTCAGACATCCCTAATCGTCACATTGCATTGTGAAGAAGACAGGCTTTAAACTAAGATTTTAAGGAATTCCCACTGTCCTCCGACTCCGAGGAAAATGTCTGACTTCAGCGGTAATCTCAGAATGGAGGGCAACGTTGTAAGTTTGCTCCATAAAAGTAGATCCCACGACTGATCAGTATCAGACTTTCGCACTGAGCGGAATCGTCTTGGTTTGCGTTGCACCATGCTGTGAAGCAAAATCGTGAGCACCGCAAATATACGTAGTTCAAAAAGTAAGAATGTACTGGGCACTTCAGGAGACTCAATATAGCAAGGCATAATCCAGTCCTAGGTGTCCTCTGTTGGGGTTTGCTGAGGACTTCTCCGTGATGGAGGGTGAGGATTGCTTCAAAAACACTTGAAAAAGGAGGAGGGAAGCCTCCCCTCACATGCGGGTCGTGGCAAGGAAATCGCCAAAGACGCCGTCACCATCAAATCAGGCAAATGTGCCAATAGCAACCAGAGGAGGCGTTCAAAGAATTCAAACTAGTATCGAATGCGATCAGACCTTCTGCAGGCAGGGACGACGAGCGCAATTCACTGATCCCTTAACATAGCTATGAGGCCCAGGAACCATTGCCGCAACAATAACGGTAACGATTCCGCCAAGCCGAGGCTGCTGCCTCGGCGGCTGCGACCGCGGCCGCCGGTGGCGCCGGAGGAATCAGTGACAATACTGGTCTCCCCGTATGTGAGGGATAACGACGTCTGTGGTCACACGAAGACCAGGCCCAGATCCAGATTGTTAAATCATACGCTGTTGCTGCATACTAATGCGTATTCACCTAAGCCGATAACAATATGCAGTATTTTATGCATACTGTGCATTTGTACGGTTTCTAGAGGCGCGCAACCTCGAACGTACAAAGTTCCGTTTTTTCTGTTGACAGAATGAAATTTGAAAGACACATTCAAAACAAGCTGCAACTTTGGAGCTGCGACAACCGAGGTCGGATACGGGCGCGCCAAAATGGGGGCCCGCAATCACGACGGTGACAAGATCGTCTTCATCGTGAGCCCCGAAGCATTGGAGTCGTGCACCGACCTGAACAAAAGGGCCGATTTCCTCAAGGACAACTTGCCGTCGGACGTCACGGTGAGGAGAGAGGTGTTTCTTCGCTGATGGAACTTTTGTCCTATCGCTTGTTGTTTGCCCAGGTGATTGGCCCTATCCCCTCGGCGCACCACCAGTCTGTCATCGGCTTTTGTCTCGAAATGGCCCGCGCCAGCGGGAAGCTCAAGAACGAAAAGACTCTCCTCCTACCCGAGGAGGACGCCTACCTGAAGTTGGACGCCCATTTGGCCAGAATCAACAAAGAAGTATGTACTTACCTTCTATTAAGCTGCTTATTACTGTTCACTCATGCCTTTCTGTAGGTTCTGGGCACGCCCGAAACCCAAGTTAGCGATGTTCTGGACGCATGGTCGTTAGTGCGCAAGATCAAGATAGATAACGACGAAAATATCTCCGTCTGTTCGTGTAGCTCAGACGAGAGAATTATTAGGACGGCCAAAGAGTACTGCAAAAGTCTGAAACCCAGCAACATGGTGGACTTGTACGATCTCCTCAAACTATTGTCAGCTGAAATAGCTGACGGCAACGAATTCGTATCCTCCTCAGTTCTACTTGTAGCTCCCAATAGTCGCATGGAGCGGGACCTTACCTTTGAACTCTTCAACGCTCATCATGTCAAGTGGAAGCGAATTCTGCTAGAGTCCTCCTTGGACGCCAGTCTTCTGGGATCCGAAGAGGATACCGACAATTTCGTTGTGACCCTGGAAGATTTGGATGAGAAGAACGTGTGGATGAATCAAGCTGGTCAAAAAAGTTGCAATCGTGCAAGTGCAACAGAAGCCTACTGCATGAAACTTGTCACTGGCTACTTGCGACTGGTGATCAACTCGCGGGACGAAATGGCTTTGGCACAGATCATCAGCGGACCTTGCGGAATGCTTGATCACAGGGCATTCACGGCTATAAGAAGGGAAGCGGAGCGCACAGGAATGCCAATGTACCAAGTGAGTTAAGTGAACTCTTAGACGAACACTTTAACACTGATAAGTTTTTATCCATCCAGACCGTGGTGTCCTACGTTCTGAAGTTGAAGCTAGGCGGCAAGAGCTATGCCCCCGCCGAAGACCATCCCCTCTTCTGCTTGAACAAAGATCTGCTTGAGGTAGTAGGCTTCATGGAGAAGCTGCAGGAGAAGATAGAGGAGGAGAAGAGCCAGAAAGAGGCCGCCACCAAGGTTGTCAACGCCTTGCGGTCTCACTTGATGCGATTCTCAGCGGGACGCAAACTAAGAGCAGGGGTTCTAGAGAACTGTCTGGCAAATCTCGGCAAGCGCTTCGAGCAGGCGATCGATGAGGGAAAGAAGACGGAAGGCAGCACTCCCAAAAGGGATGTCGGATCGGGTGGAAGCATCGTAGGGAGAAGAAACATCAAGGTATCCGTTGCATGCATGTCCTCGAAAGTAGGCCATCGCGTATTAACTTGCATCTTCTTTTCTCAGATGATCCGATGGGTCATCGATTACCTCTCCAGTCTACCGCTCAGGATCAGTCTTCCGAACCTTTTAGGCAAGGTGCCCGTCGACGACGTGGAAGAGTACACTCCGTTGTCCGGTCCTTGCGTTTCAGCCCTGATGAAGTCTCCTCCGGAGGAGGAATGTAAAATAGAAACATCGGACGGATCCATCAAGGGCAGACAAGAGGAGAAGACGACTATAAAGACTCAAAGAGCAAAGAAGAGGGCAGCTGGGGTACCCAGCTATGGTGCCACCATGTCTTGGACTCTGGAGACAAGTCCCATTGTTTCTCAGAGTCCTCAAGTTAAGAGCCTTCAGCGAGTGTCAGTGCGAGCTAAGAAAAGGGGCCTTGGAGAGATGTCGGAGGACTTTGACGTCATGGAGGACGAAAGAGATACTGTCCTGAAAGAGGCAAAGAAAAAAGCTGAAGCGTTTCTGGAAGAGGCAAAGACTTCTCGCATGCGCCTACCAAAGGTTCCAAAGAGGTCGATATTGGCAGAGATAGGAAACATTCGAGTGCCAAAAGTTCCACGAGAGTATCACAAAAAACAAAGTGTTCTCAGTCATCAGTCATCAGATTCTCTATGCCCTCTACCAGGTCACGAGAATAGCGCAAAGACCATGGACACGATGAAGAAGACGAAAGACGTGCCCCTGCTTAAGGGGCAGATGAAATTGACTGAAAAGTTTTTACTCGTGCCTACTCGTCTTGGGGAGAATAGCCTGAAGACGGTAGCGCAAAATAGGGAGATGAAGAAGAAAGTGAAGAAGGGCAAAGATGTGCCTCTGGCCAAGGGACAGATGAAGATGACGACCTTTCTCAGGATGTAAATAGAATAGCACGCCATCCGATCCATAATTTCTGGTGAAACTTTCGCATTCCAAAGCGAAAACAAGTTTATTGGCGCATCATGCACAAGTCTTCTCTGTGCATGGTGATGGTATTTGTACTTAATAAGTTGTATTAACTTATACGCTCTCCAAGTGCTCATCATGAAAGTATCAAACATATCTAGTCTTCAGTCTTCTTCTCGGGAGGTGGTCCGCATGGCTGCAGCATCTTTTCCATCAGGTTAAATCTAACCCTGGCCTTGCTCTCATTCTCCACGATGGCAAAGTGGTTCAGCAGGTCGAAGTGTCCAGCATAGGAGGCGAGGGAGTCGCGGTGCTGGTTGGTGGCCCACTCAAACTTACTGGTGTCTGCGTGCCCTGTGCCAATGTACTTGGACTGGAGGTGCTCCAGCTGACTGTGGATGTTGTAGCGTTCACCCATCGCGGAGCACCGAATCGGACGGTTCCGTCCGAGTTCCTGTTTTCTCCCTTGGTGTCGACGTAAGCGTCAGACGGTGTTTTTGTTTACACGTTTTTTATACTTCGTATTGTCAGGGATGCCAAGTAGCCGATTTAGATCTCGATAGCATTGCTACGACTCTGCATGTGTCAGTACAGAAAAGGCCACGACAAGTGGCAACTTGGTGGAATCCCAACGAGACTGACTCAGGCTCAGGATTTCACTACAGTAATCGAACAAGTCTGGTGCATTTCGATCTTTTTTTAAAAAAAATGTCCTCTGAGTCCAACACCAGTCAAGATACAAGTGAGACTCGCCTAAGTGAGATAGGAGCGACATCAGCCGTGTGGACGCCGGAAGGAGTGCAGTTGGTGAGCAGAAACCTCGACTGTGGCGACGATGTTCCCCTGCTTGTCCTCCTCCGTTGTGCCTGCGGGCGAGGCTGTGCACCTTTTTATCCCCAAGAAGCAGTCGATATCCTCGACAAGGAACTGCTGTGCAGAGCCGTGATTGCGGCGGCCACTTCAGCCTGCCGTTCTAAAAATTATTCATGAGCACCGACACGCGATTTCCCGGGTTTCGTTCACAGGAAATGTTTTTTTCTTTCCTCCTGAAGGGAATAAGGGAAAGCCCAGTGTGGAGCTAGGGGCGAGGGTTCCTTGCAGCTCCAGCTGGCCAGGATAGGTATAGTGTATGTACTAGCGCAACTGCAAGAATAATGGAAGCTTTCTGCTTGCTGGAGGACTTGCTGCACTTTAAGGAAAGCACTTTTCCTTCTCTTCTTCCATGGGGTAGAAGAAAAAAGGACCAGCGGAGAAGGAGGAGGAGGGGAAACCAACCGAGCATTCAGTCTCTCCTATATCCTGGAGGGAGATGGCGTCGTTATTGACTTTTCTCTGACTGTCCAGGAGAGGATTAGTAGCAGTTTCTGCAGCTTTGCTGTCATAGCTTAGTGTCTTCGGACTAGGCAACACTCATAGCCTAAGTAAAATGTCGTGTTGACTACGGTGATCATCAAATAATTAAGCACCTTGTTCTGAAGGTAGAACTCCGCTGAGAAGTCGGGCGTCACTGTCTATCTGCAACGTAACGTTGCTGCATTTTATGGAAAGGATATCACTACCTTCATACCGAGCTCCAACAGTGATTAACTTGGCTTGCTCAGTCTCCTTTGTACCGAGGACGTGTGGTGATACAACCATTCAAGCACCAAGTCCGAGAGACGTCCTAACATTTGTGGTAGAGCAAGAAGATATCATAGGAAAAGTGAAATCAAACTATGAGTGACAACCGGTTGTCTCACTTGCTGGGAAAGTTGTCCTTTGGCAAGAGAAAGTCCAACAGTAACGGAGATGCTGGCGGCACGAATTCGTCCGTGGAATGTCCAAGATGGGAGGTCAGTTTAATAACCTTCCAGATTCTTGCGCCCTGCGGGAGTCAAATGTCCCTTGACTCCTTCCCATTCACTGGTGACGCCTCTCCTGTAGCCCCTTCTCCAGACTGACCGTCTCCACGTGCGGCGTCCCCACTGAGAACCTTCTTTTATCTTCTGCACCAGATGTACTTCTTTGGTAACACGACACCGTGACTTATATTAACGCTTCTTCTTATCAACAGAAACGTCTGCAGAAAGAGATGATGACGATGGTAACCAATCCACCCGAGGGGATAACCGTGGACAAGGAAGCTATCGTGGACATGTCACAGTAAGAAAAACAGAAGTGAAGCATGGTGAAGGACGTCGAAAGCTGTATTGCACAATCGTGTCTCTCTTTGCAAGGTGGACAGTCGAGATGAGGGGTCCAGCCAGCACCCTCTATGACGGCGAGACGTTCATCTTGAGTTTCAAGTTCGGTCCCAAGTACCCGTTTGACTCCCCCGAGGTGGTGTTCAAGGGTGACAACATTCCCGTACATCCGCACATCTACAGCAATGGACACATCTGTCTGTCAATCCTCACGGAAGACTGGAGTCCTGCATTGTCAGTGGAGACAGTCTGTCTTTCCATCATTTCTATGCTGGCGTCTGCCAAGGAGAAGGTGAGTGAGGACTAGAGCATAATAAAGAAAACAACCGTCACTTTCAAAAATAACATATCAGAAAAGGCCTCCGGATAACAACTTATACGTCCGAACCTGCAACAAGAACCCAAAGAAGACCCGCTGGTGGTACCACGATAACGATGTGTAACGGAGGGTCCATCAAGTATCAACGGAAGGTTGTGAAGTAAATATTGAAAGAACATTCAAACAGTCATGTCTAATTTTCCGCAAAAGCTATGTGAAAATATTGCTCAAAACTCTGCTGTACTCAGAAGAAACATGAACTATTCAAGTAACATCTGTATTTTCCGCGACGCAACAATAGGTTAATCATAGAATAGGAGTAAAATGGTGTGGTAGTTTCTTCATCTCCAGTGAACCAGTGGCTTTGATCCTTTACTTGTGAGCACCCATGGCGAGACCGATGAAATCCTCGTACTGCAGAGTGGCGGAGCCGCGCATCTCACGGTCGCGGTTGCGGAAAGAGTCTTGAAGACAAGCAAATGACGGAAAAATCTCATGAACGTGGGTCCTCAGATAAGTCTTCTTACCCGTCAATCTCTTGATTTGCACGCATGAAACGATGAAGTTGTCCAAGGTGAGCTTTCTAGTGCGAGGGTCGTACTTGGCCAACAGGTTTTGGACGAACGTGGGGGTGAACCGGTACCCCATTTGTTGGAATGCTGTAGAAATTATACTCAATGAGAAAAAGATTCTTCGACTGCAGAGAGTTGAAACGAGGACACCTGTAAACTTCATTCAGGGCTATGAAGTATGCAGCAGTGCCTAAGCTTAACATACAAGATAGTAGAAACACAAGAAAATTGTCCCATGCACAACTTTGACAAGCTCATGTCTTGCACTCCTGAAACATCCTACTGTACTAGGTGAATACTACTGTGTTCAGTGTCTTCTTACATAGCTCTCCAGCTATTTAGGGGAGTGGTGTCTCAGAAAACAGAACCGTAGCAAGGCAGACAAGAAGTGCAGCGTACAGGAAAGACAGAGAGTTGTCACAGCAGCTCACACTTTAGGTACAAGGAGACAGACAGAGTAAAGTCATGTATCACGTTTAAACAGGAGAGTTACCTTGGGTCAGCTCTCCCTGCTCAATTCTCCCAGACCTATCCTTATCGAAGGACTGGAACACGCCCTTCCACTGGTTAATGTAATCGAAGAGCTGCTGGAACTCGCCCAAATCAATCGTTCCGGACGCGTTCTTGTCAAAGATATCTGCAAGGACAATTTTCTCGCGTGAAAACTGGGCTCTGGCTCTCGCTCTGACCTTGTTGTAGCTCTCCGAACTCGATGTAGCCACTGCGATCACGGTCGATGCTCTCAAAGAGAGCCTTCCACTGATTGATGTAGTTGAAGAGGTCGCCGAATTCGTACATATTGATCGTGCTCGTGTGGTCGCGATCGAACATTTCTACATTGGGACGAGTACAGGAACACTTGTCAACTCCACCCGTAGCACTACGTACACAGTCTGTCCATACAGAATCGACATGTAACGTGCGCACCATCATTACCGGGCGCACATGTTAAGCCCACAAAAGTACGTATGTACAGCATCAGGCATTCCTCAATGGGCTCACGTCAGTAAAACTGGCAGACTTTTGCTTCTTTCGTCTTACCGATCATCATCCTGCATGCCTCCTCGCTGAAGTTGCTCCAGTTGCCGTTCACGAGAGCTCTCTGAAGCTCTGTGGCAGTGATTTGGCCGGATTTATCCTGGTCAACAGCGTTAAACCACCCGGCAACGTTAGGGTCAATCTGCGGCGCTCCTGGATATCCTGCAGGCTGACCGGGATAACCACCAGTTGGCGGCGGGGCGTTCGGGCGACTCCCAGGGTAGCCGCCGCCACCACCAGGATATCCGCCCTGGGGCGGCGGGGCTGCTCCGCCGCCAGGGTAACCGCCACCGGGATAGCCTCCTCCAGGATAGCCACCAGTAGGCGGTGGCTGAAAACGGAGATTGTCGGCATCCCCGATAATTTGAAAAAGAAAGTCATCGGTTGCTTACTGCTGCGCCTGGGTATCCTCCTCTCGGGTATCCGGACATGACAATGATCTTGTTGGTGCGGACTTTAGACACTGTCTAGATCTCCTAGGTCGTGACTGCGATGGCGACTTTGGTCCTTATCTCTCGGTCGGTCCTTTTTGTGTTGCACTTGCGCGGGGGCAAGATAAGGTTCGACAGAAGAATCTGGGCTTTATGACGACACCGGGACTGATGAGTCGGGGCGTTACGCCGGCAAGGCCGTTGAGTCACGGCGCTGACGGCGGAGGGGGGAGAAGCCGAGTAGCAGAAAGAGAAACGTTTGTTCGTGGGTGTCGGGGCTGTTGGGTGAACAAGCGCGCGCGTTGACGAACACGTACGTGTCAGTTGCGTACGCGGAGCAGCAGAGAGAGCCCCTGGAAGCTGGAACCAAGGAAGGAGGCGTGCGCCGAGCTACGTCACTCAGTCCAGCTCACACTGCTCCGAGGTTGCTAGAAAACAGGTTAGTCAACAGCAGATTTCGACTGAGCACCCCTGCGGAACTTGGAAAAGAGAGGTTGCGTGGGCTTCTGGGGGAATTCCCTAACTGGATAAACGTCACAAAAATTGCCATTTTGAAAAATGGAGGCCTCAAATCAAAGCATTTTTGGGAAAGAATCAAGGAAAAGGCCTTTCTTTAGATCAGAATACAGAATGCTGGCCTCATTGTCATGAGCAGCATACGATTCATAACCATGTGAGTGTCGGGATGTCTTACTTGCAGATTGGGACATGCAGCCACGGCATAAACCCTTTTTTGTTGTTCTTGGCTTCTCGGCGTGTTCCATCATGATGATGGCCATCACCTTTTCCTCCATCTTGTCGTAGCTGCACTTGATCCTTGATCTCGTGTTGTTCCCGCCAGAAATGAGAGAAAGCTGCAGTTCTGTCTGCGACTGTTATCTCTGGCTGCCGCAAAATGCCTTGCTGTGCCGACCAATCCGCTGGGAACAACGTAAACATCTCATTTGCCTGGAACAAAAACTCTATCTCCTATGCTAGGCCTGCCTGAGAAGTTTCTCTCTCTCTCCCTACAGGCCTCCGGCACACCTTTTTTCTCTTTTGGCCTCATGAGACGAGAAGGGGGTACAAAAATTGCGCCATATTTTTGGATTCTTGCCAAGGTCTCGACGGATGGAGTCATATGGTCTAGACCTCTGTAGCGGAATGTGTTCCATACCATTGAAAAGGGCAACTGCAGGGGCGACGACAGCAGAGGTCAGTCAGTGCTCGAGCGGGACGTAAAGCGGAGGCCCCACGTTCACCTTTGCGATGGTCCTGACGTCGAGCCGAGCGAGGCTACGAAAGCTCATCGAGGCTAGGGCGGAAATTGTGGCCCTCATGACTTTCACGACAGAGAAAGTTGAAGAAACCTGTCGACGTAAGACCTTATTCTGCAATGAAGGAAAACTTGTGACGACGCCCACGAAGTCACGAGAGTTGGCGGGAATCGGGGTAAGTGGGGCAGCTGCTTTCTCCCCCAACTTCTACGTGTGTAGTGACTCCAAGAATGCGCGCGCCGTGAAGAAGGCTGTACGACAGAAAACGTCTTGACAGAAGAAATCAGGCGCACATGAAGAGTAATGGTCCTTGTGCATCTTGACCAGCTCATTCATGGCAGCGGGATTCTTCCACAGATTCTTCCCCACGACTGCCAGCAAGGGCAAAAGCTCTGAAGCCAGAGAATTCTGTGATCAAGATATTGAACCAAGGTAAGAGTTCATGTCCGTGACTCATAGACAACTTTCATGGCAAGTTCTTCATAAGCTGGCACACAATCTCTCCGGCATCAAACATCAATGACTCCTCTGTCTCTGTCCGCCTTCTGGTCTTTCGGGATGCTGATGGCAAGCCTAGAAAATTGTATTTCGACTCTGACACAACACACAGAGGGATCAAACAAGAGGCCGACAGCAGCATAAAGATGACTAAAGGTCACTTCCAGGGAGGCTATGAGTATAGGGTGAGAATACACAAGATAAATCGTGACCAGTGGGCCAGACCAAAAAATGAAAATCTTGGAATTTGGTAGAGTGCATCTTAGGTTTGTTACCTAATGCCAAATGGTGAAGATGGAGATCAAAACGTTTTTTTGATCCCCTCTTTCGTGCAATAAAGTTTTACTAAATACGTTCAGTTCATGACAAGATGTTCAGATTTGAAGGCCACAGGGCACAGCCCAACACACTTTGTTCTTAATTTCATTGGACTAAAGTGCTGCAGTTTAGTATCTGGAACTTGAAGGCAGAGAGGGCACCCAAAAAGTGATAAGTTCTTCATTCCACTTGACTAGAATGGATTGCAATGGGGTCTTGTGCCAAATATAGTACGCGTGCCAAATATAGTAAATATAGTCCAGCTATATTGACTTTGTATTTGTAATAAGGATCTGAAGCATCATCGTCAGGCATTTGTCATGGTCTTTGTCTCTTAGTACGAGAAGTCAAAGTCTGATGTCAAAGCCCTGGGAGAGATGATCTATGGAAACTTACCAGCATCTGGAAGGAATGTTGGATTTAAGGCATGTGTAAATGATTTTCAGTTGTTTTGAAAAAGTAAAGATGAAAAAGAAAAGTTTCGGTTTGATAGGTCCACTTCTTAGCTAATCCGGACCAACAGATGTGGAGCTCTACCTTCTCACCGGAAATTTTGCTGGCTAAAAGGGATGCAAGGTAAAAAATCTTTTCTCATCCTTTGGAGAGTGACTGGTCCCAAAACTCTTCTCCATTTACAGCTTTCATTCCTCCTTTGGCAGCAATCTGAGCAGTGCCTCATTTGACCAAAGTGAAGGTGAAGAGATTAAGGATGATTAGTGCAACATTATGCTCACGATCTGATGTGGTCTTGCAGATAGTACATGTTCCTTTACTTTAATGGATCAGCTGTGTGACGCCCAAGATAGCAATGGTATTGGTGATTGTGATGTTGGTCGTGGCCGGGCTGATAGTAGCAGTAAGGACTCTGGTGTCTATTCTGTCAGCTCAAATGCAGGATACACAAGAAATTCGTCCTCCAAAGTGTGTACCAGCAATCAAGGTAAAATTTCTCTTAAACATTTATGTCAGTTGTTATTCTGACTTCCATTGGCTCTCAGATCTCTACACTTCAGCTGCAAGTCTCATGCGGTTGCGCCAGCGGTGCAGTCTGGATTCTCAGTCAACTGTGACCAAAAAATCTGCTCCAGAGGAACAAGAGAAACACCAGCCAAAAGTCTTGCATCCGTTCATGGCAGTAGTGAAAACAGCATCAACAGAGGATAAAATGGATCAGGTGTCATCCACAGTCTTAGAGCGACCAGTTGTAAGTGAATTGACTCCTTGATCTTAAATTAGCCAAAACATGGTACTGCAGTTGTGACTGTTCTTTAAGACATGCAAGTCTGGATGTTCTGTTGACTTGCTGCAAGTATGTCCAACAACTGGCAGCAGAGCGGTCAGCGTCCTTGGACTGGCTGTGATATTCACCATTGAAACAGGTTTGTAATGTCCCTGTGTTTCAACTGAGCTATATATAATAGGCTAGTTCAAAGGGATTTTTTTTGGAAATTCACATTTTTTCATCCTGGATTTTTGGCATAGGATGAAATTAAAGGGAGTTTACGAAAAAACCTTTTTTCCTAAAAGGTTAAAAAGTTTCCTAAAAAGTTAGCAGTTTTGAACTAGCCTGATGTATAATACATTGAGTCATCTACTCCTCTCTTCAAGGCAAGAGTCACATCTTGAGTGAGAGTGCCACCTTTCTGGAGGGCATCTATCAGAAGCTCTTTGTAGCCTGCGTGGATGCGTACAAAGATAGACACAGGTTAGTGTTGTAAGAAAATGTCACAGCTTATAGCTGTCTGGAGGTTCATGAGATCCGATAGGATTGGGCTCTTCAAAGTCACTTGATAGGTCTACATACCTGATTAGTTATTTCCACATGCTAAACATAGCACTTCAGTCCAATGAAATTGAAAACAAAGTCCATTCAGCTTGCCCCACAGCCTTTCAAATCTGAAGATCTTCGTTTGAGGTGAAGTTATGTAGAAAAATTTTATTCCACAACATGGATTTTTCTTTTGTAAAAAAAACCGGTGCTAATAGTTGGCAGTGGCACCGAAAATTTCAGCACTATCAGAGACACTTTTGTAACATAGCATCTTTTGGAAATATGAATTCAGGAAGTTTTCTTCAAGCTTATTCTGGGGTGTCAGAAAGTCTTTGAAGAAAAAAACATTTTTCATGAACCTGCTGCCACTTTTCACACCAGAAAAACATTTGAAATGCCCTGATATAAATAATATGTGTGGAAATTGCAACAAAAGTATTACTGTGATCAGTCAGTGCTGGGGTACCAGTCACTATAAATGTCTGCATAATTCCTAAAAATGCTTTGGCTAAAGAATAAAATAATGAGAAATAAACGCTTCTTAAAAGAAAACTTCTACTTGTTTCACGTGTGGCTTTCATGAGTGTCATGAATAGAGGTTTCTGCTATGATGACGATACAGAGCGGAGCCCAAGCGGCCGAAACTATCACCCGTGACACAAGTAAAAGCTACACGTGAAAAAGTGGACTCGTTCTTGAAAGACGAAACTTTCCTTTTCGATTCGCACCATTGCATTTTCACTTTGTCTTCATTTTTCTTTTTTGGATTTGCTTTGTCAGCCAAATCTGGCAGTGCAAGGGAGCGATGGCGAAAGACAACATAGGCGGGAAATTTGAAAATCAGCGAAAAAATATATTCACTACTTCGTCGCCACTTTTCACTGATTTTTCGTGACAAAAGGTCGATTCGTAAGAGAAAATCATTTATCAACCAAAAAGGCCGAAAAAACGAGTTTTTCCATCCTGCGTTACAGTCCACAACAAAAATGTCAGATACTTAAAATTTGTTTCTACTTGGGCTCAGATGCTTCAAATTTTACGAAACTTTATGAAATGTGAAGCATCTGAGCCCAAGTTATAAGCAAATCTTAAGTGCCTGACCTTTTTTTGTTGCGCACTGTATATGAGTGTTGTAAGTTTGTCTAAATCTTCTCAGGTTTATCCACATTCTTTATGAGTCGTGGTTGACAGCTACTCATGATCTGCGTGGCCTTTTTCGTGCTTTCTGGCTCCAGCAGACAGCTTGGCATTGGTTATCAAATGACCCCCATTCAGGGGCAGCGTCCTTGATGAGGAAAAAGTCTCACCACTTTGTCAGCCAGCTAACCAGGCTCTTGGACCAGTTTGACAGAAAAGAGACAAATTTCTTCTTCAGGTATGTTTCTCTGACAATCTTTTGCCACAATTTACTTGGACACTCCATACCCTTTCAGCACTTTTTTATCAGCTTTCCTAATGCATCATCTCGGTTGGGTGCATACAGTAGCCGACATCACACTCGACCAATGCAAGGATGATGTTAAGGGCAAACAATCTGGTAGTCTCTGGAGCAGGTTGTCAACTCTGGATTCCATCGTACAAGAGACATCACCGTATGACCCACGGGCCGTGCAACTTATGGAGTTGCATGGCATGGTGAGAGATGCTTGATCACAATGCTATGCCTTACATCACTCACATAAAGCTTTGTGTCATCCAGCTTGGTGTTCCTTGCAACCCAACAAAGTCAGTGCTCATGGGTCCAGATGCAGATGTCTTATGTCGGCTTATCTTTGTCTTGTCTTATTTTCTCCGGTAATTATGAATGTTATGGGAAGGTGTATGTACATACCAACCTTTCAGTTTACAGGTGCTCAGTTGTTGAAACCTCTACTGAAACTGAAGGGCAGTATTTGTCTTCGGAACCCCTTTTAGAAACTGCTGTTGCAGTCTCAGGCCCCAAAGGAGGTTAGCATCTTCCAACATATTCTTAAAATTCGTCATGTCCAATTACTACGCCTGTTACATAGGTCATTTCTCTGTTTGTCGGCGACGTTCTCATGCTTCTGATGTTGCTTCTGAGGCCACATGTGTTGTCCTACACAAGGCTCTGACATCAATTCAACCTCTAAGCTCACTGGGAGGCAAAAAGTTAATGTCTCGAGACCACAGTGCGCCCATTCTGCATTTCCCACAGTCCTTATGTAAAGAGGAGGTGGTATTTGTTGTGGGCGAGGGGGAAAGGCTTAGGTCTTCCGACAGCATGAATGCCAGGCAAAGAACTACGAGCTGTGATCCAAGCAAGGGTTATGCGGAAATCAACAAGTCCTTTGTCCAGGAGAGCACTGGAGTGCATGATGACAACAATGAGCCATTAGTGGATGTGAACATTTCACTTCCCAGGTACTACTGTGACAGAAGCATGCATTACAGCACAATGGGTGTCCCCAGAAGTGACCCAAAGCATCCGTTGGCTGCACCGTTAAGATCCTTCAAATCTACTTTTCAGAAGAACAGAGACTTCTTGTTTACCTTCATCTCTACCATCCATGATTTGTCAAACTTGTGAGTCCATTTTACCTGGAGCTGTTCTGCAGGGATGCTTAGCGATGTCTCAAAGCAAAAGGTAGAATAAATTTCCTCATAGTATTACTAACTATAAAGTGTTCTGTACTGTACAGAGATAAGCATAACTTTAGGAAAGGGGACTTTGATGTGTAAGCATGTCTGTCAATACTAAAGTTATCATCAGACTAGCAAATCTAGTCAACAAACAACATTCTGTTATAGTACTAGTACTATAGCATTAGTATTTTTTAACCCTTCAGGTTGTGTCCTGAGGATGCTGTTTGTCATAGCCTTAAATTTGGTCCATAGCTCATGTTGACTGAATCTGCAGTGCATCAGGATAATCTGGTTGTTCTAAAGGAAACCTCAGTAAGCTCATTGCGTCACTTGTTGCTTGCCCGGAAAATGTCGAAGACAAAACCAAAAGTAACAGCATAAAAACTTTGATGCTTATGGCTGTGGGATGGCCATCGGAATATCGATTCTTCCAGGGTTGCTCTTTTGGAGGAGGCTACCGATCTTCGTGCTAATGTCTTAGGGAGTGACTTCTCAGCAGTGTCGAGCAGCGAATTCCTGTGCATAGTGGGAGACCTCTCAACTTTCGAAGTGAGGCTGAACACCTCTAAAAAGGTGAGAGTCTTTTCAATGAGATTGGGGGGCCAGTCAGGCTCTGGACTGGTTTCTTTTTATCCGAGGGACACATGCTGCCAAAAGCAGTAACAGACATTGATTTTTAGTGTAGTCTTGGAGCTCTGCAAACCAGGAGGTGAGAATAAGTTTTGGCCTGCCTTTGTCCAGTTTGAGATAAACTTGTAGGAGGCGTGGCATCAAAAGATTTTTTAGTTTTTAAGTCACAGGAGTCAGGATACAAATGGCTATGACTTTCATGTCCTTCTTGGTCTACAGCCGTTCTGAATGCATTGTCTATTGATATTTTAGGGAGCCATGAGCTCATCCCTCCCTCTTCCTGCCTTCCCTGCTCCCTTGGTCGTGGGCCTTCTTGATGCAGTGCAAGATGCCAAGGATTTGGATCCACAAATGGTAAAAAATGAATATTATGTTTAAAGCTAGGTAGAAAATATACTCTCTCGCTGTAATATTTAAATAATATTAGAAGACCTCGTTTTGGCATGGAGACTAGACTTCATGTCAAACTTATTGATACATACATTTGAGTTATGGAGAGACCTGCAACAACTATTTCAGGTTCTTTACGTGATAGAGTCTCGACTTCGTGATATTCTTCTCAGATCTCACATGTTGGCCGCATTTCTCTCAAGGAAACAGCTGACAGATATGGATGAGGTGGTTGAAGCACTGGGTAAGGACAAGTATGAGTAGTGTCTCGAGGTTCTATCACTACCCATGTTCACTTTGTCCTTAGAAATGCAGAATCATTTTGGACAAAAGTTTGCAGAACGGATAGAAAGTCCAACATGTCCTCTGTTGGTCTGAACGTGTGGTAATGATAAGTTCGAAATTCCTGTGGAGGGACTTACCTTGAGAAGGTTGCTCATGTCCACAGTCTTGAATTTAGAGCGAGGCTTGGAAACTTCATTGAGCTCATTCTTTTATTTCCAGGTGTGGATTGTAATGACATTCCTCTCTTATTGGCTGTGTCATCCACGCATAGTCCTTCGGTGGCAACTAGATATGGAGTCACTTTGCGATGACATGACTTTTTTGGACAGTCGAAGATGGGAATACAGTCGAGCGACCTTGGCCCTCCGCTGCTGACACCAGCAGTGCACATGTGCGAGAATTACGCTCGGAGAGGTGTTGCCGCTCATGAAGCTGCTTGGCATGTTCTTGTGCAACGATGACCAGTCGTAGACCACTGCTGAACAGGGGCATATTGGACTTCAATGACAGACAATTGCTTTTGAAAACAGTTTGAGGATGGATGCATGGACAATTGACTCGCAAAATGATCCTCTTCTACCCATTGATGTATTTGTCATAGACATGTCAATATAAATAAACCTGGACCTGGTTTTCGTGTCAGGTGGATAGGGTACAACAATGCTTTGAGCTCAACCAAGAAATCCTCTGAGAGGGCCTTAACCACTGCTGATGGTTTCTAACATAGAAAGGTCGAACTCGAGTATCTATCGATCATAACGCATCTATCTCGAACAGATCGCAAACGTGTTAGAGAATTCCCAGAGCTGAACAAGAAGAATCTAGAGTAAAAGATGGTCTTTTTGGAAAGTCTTTGAGCTGCTAACTGGTGCATGTCAGCATTTCACCCCGCTCACAGCTTCTGACAGCCACCAGAGCAGAATTCTACTTTGACAGCAAATTTACTACAGTAGCTTACTACATAAATTTCATATCAAGTTGGGCAGAGGTAACCGCGACTCTTTTTAAAAACTCTACATCTTCATTAATATCTAATGCCTGACAAATGCAACATTTTCCGCTTAAATCTGAGAAAAAAAATCATTTTCGACCTATATACGTTTCCCGAAGTTCCCCTTGTCCTTTTCCTTTCCGGATCAAGCCAATTTTGAAGAGGCGTCAACCCCGGGTGGAAGAACAAGACCAACAGAGTGAAATGAGTTGTATCTGGCATGTTTCAATAGGACAAAAGAGGGAAAGTTCATTAAAAATAATCCAGAGTTCATTAGAAAAAAATCAAGAAAAATCCAAGTTCCCCTCAGTCACCAGGAAATTCCGACAAGATATGACATTGTAGAAGATCTTCCCCGATCTCTGGACAGCTGTAGTGAGACCTCAGGAGTTTGGCAACAATCATAAGAAGGTCTTGCAGCTCCGAAAGTTGCAGGGGTCTTTGCCCAAAACAAATTTTAGACACTCCTTTCATTCGTGACCAGGTGCTTGCATGCTTATGTCCATGCTGTGCCCCGGAAAAATAAACCTATTGGTTATGAAGTTCCAAGCGGACTTTATAAATGTACGTGTAAATTTTAGGTTAGTCCTTAACGTGACGACGCCTGCCACGCCCACAAGTACGGTCTAGAACCATTTCTTGCTGCACCAGTGGTGCTGAGGCGAATGCCAGGAAGTCCAAGTCTCTCCTTGTTTTCTTGACGGTCGGCCAGCACTCGTGCTCAGGATCGAGGACGTACTCACCGCCCTGCATTTCGTTCCGCACAATAACCACGCCAAGCTGAGAAGCATTCGAGATCAACTTTGGGAAGAACGGTGGAATTCTCATGATCGGGGAGGCAACAGATATCGCACGACAGGTATGTTCAGGATTAACCACTAAACCTTACTCCAAGTGCGACAGCATCGAGAAGAAAAATGTGACTTAATGGACACTTCACAATTTTACTGAAACACAAACATTTTGTTTAGTACATTGTAGACAATTTTCTTAAGGAACCCAAGAGTCCTCTCGATCTCCATGGAACTACGGCCTGCGGCGACCAGAGCGATCACGCCATTCCTTCTACGCTGCTTCATCACAACTGCCTTGAAAAGTGGATCATGCTACGCTTCAAAAGAAGCGTTAAGGACGTCTTCTTAAAATGATCGAAAATATCATGATTACCCTCCTCGGGATGGAACACCATGATCCGTAAGTAGACAAGTGTAGACGATAATGCCAGAGTTTGTGTAAATTTACTTGGTCAACCCGTCATATAAAAAATGTACGTCTCAGTCACTCTCGTCAGCTTCGTCCTGGTCCTCCAGCGCTAGAATGAACTCGAATTCCTTCTTGGTGAGAGGTTGCACGCTGAGGCGAGCTCTAGTGAAGAGCGCCAAGTTGGCCAAGGGTCCCTTCTTGGTCTTGTGCTCAAGGTGCAACTCCTTCAGCTCTTTCAGTGAAATGAATCTCTTGAGGTCTCTGACGAACTTGACATCGACCATAGACCACTTGGGATCCTCCTTCTGACTCTTAGGGTCATAGTGCGGATCAGCAGGGTCAAACTGAGTGTGATCAGGATACGACTCCCTCACTATGTCCACCAAGCCAGCGATGCCAGGCAATGGACAGTTGCTGTGGTAGAAGAATGCAGACTGTCCGACCTTCATCGAACGCATGTAGTTTCTCGCCTGTACAGAAAGTCTATCAGTACCTCGTCACAAGATCGTCGTGTCTCCACTTACGCTGTAGTTCCTGACGCCGTCCCAGCACGCAGTCTGTTGGGGTTCCTTCTTGAGATCCTTGAAATTTTTTAAAGAAAGGGATGTCTTTTAATAGTCCGTATGACCCAAGACCATTTGTTCGAAAAAGTGAGACTTTGTCAAGGTCATTGATGTCTCACAATTCTCAAAGGATTTTTACGGCAGCATCATGAGAGCGGGTTTCAGTGCTGTCATGATGAGTCAACTTCAACTTCACTACAATGGAGAAGACTATGAATAACTGAGACTATAGCTCTATTGCTTTTAACTAGGCTTTTAACAGAGAGAGGAACTCTTGCTAGTGACGCATTTCTTCTTACGATTGGCGTTGGATCTTATAATTGCTTCTCCACCATTCGTGACCGAAACAAAAAAAGCTCAGTTAGGTGAGCAAAAACTAAATAATCCCGCGCTTGCCGCGCTCTCGACTTTGTCTAAATGCTCCTCGCACCTCCAAGCCGAACTTGACGTCGACGCCCTTCTCGATTCGGGACAGCGGCTCGGACTTGATCAGCCAGCGCGTGAAGACTTCTGAGTCGGACGGGTTGGCCTTGGTGCTCGCGACAGTGGCGGCTGTGCCGTCCCGCTTGCGCTTCCTTCCGGACATCTCGCTCTCGATGCCGGGACGACACTGACGTCACGGCGGAAGGAAAGACAAGACGGTTGTTTGTTTACATTTACGTTTTGCGCAGGGCTGGAGGGAGGATCAGACGGTGACCAGACCGTTGGTCTTCTCTTCTTTCAACCCAGGAGGCAACTGGCAATCCGACTCTGTCACAGAGGACAGTCTAATGCAGAGGACGTTCTCAGTCAGCTGGACCGTCCGGGTGAGACATGGCATACCAGTGGCAGGACGACCAAGATACGCTACATAAGCTACGGCAAGAGCGCCATTTTCAGGCCTTAAGTTGTAACCGCTTGAAACCGCTTTATCACACAAGAGCATTCAGGTCTTCAGTACCACCTAACTCAATATCCTGGAAAATCATGTTCTATGGAGTGATGGTACATTAAGTTCCCATCCTCCAGTGTATTGAGGACACTCCGGTGAAGATAAAGGATAAAGGATTGATCTTCTTTGGGACGTTTCCATATAATAAGACTGCGAAAGCTGACGTCCATTTGAGAACGCGGCTGTCAGCTGGGCCGTACCAGTGGCAAGATGAACAAGATCCACCATATACACTGCTGAGGGTGCACAAAACTAATGGTCCATTGCTATAAAGGATGCCCATTTTTCAGCAAGTTGAGGTTGGTAGTACTTCCCTTATGTTAAACTCAATTCCTTGTGAAATGAAGCAGTTGCATCTCAATGACAATCTGGAGCTTTAGTGATCCACTGTTTTGGGCTCCTAGCAGTAGCGTATGTAGTGTACCTTACTCGTCTTGCCAATGGTACTGCGCAACTCACCCTCCTTCACCCCATGATGGCCCAGCTGACAGACAGCGTCCTCTTCTTACTAGTCTCCTCCGTGGTAGAAGTGCACAACATCGAGCTTCTGTTTATTTTGAGCACTTTCTTCCCCTGACGACAGCTGACTCTACATCTAGTGGCCGTGCTACATCCCATGTTGGAAGAGCAGCCTCGTCTGTGCTGTGTCCCATACAATGTATGTATTGCATTGGAGCGCTGCATGAGTCGGCTGACGACACCTTGAACTGCTTGGACTCCACGAAAAATGGCTCAGGACAATCATATCTAGCTGCTACATCATCACCATGGAATGACTCAAGTCATTCCCAGTCCAGCAGAGGATCTGCTTCAGTGCAGCAGCCCCTGGGAGCTCCTGGGAAGGGGGAAGGGGCTGTGATCCTCTTTGTGGACAGTGATTCTGAGGCTTAGAGCCTTCGCAACTTGTGTTGAAAAAAAAGCCATGGCCCCAATCCAGTCATGAATGATCCCGACCTGTCCACGCTGACTCTTGATGAACAGCTGCGAAGAGGCAACTCCATCCGCACCGTTGAGTGGCACATGATGGACAAAAGCAAGTTCTTCCCCATGTCCATGGCGTCGTCGTTCACGGTGCGCTGCTTTCTCTACCCACTGACACTGGTCCGTACACGTCTGCAAGTGCAGTACAAGAATGACATCTACCAGGGAACATTCGACGCGTTCCGCAAGATCGTGCGGGCCGAGGGGGTCCGTGGACTCTACAGAGGTTTCTGGGTCTCTGGCTTCCAGGTCGTGTCTGGTGTGTGTTACGTGTCCACCTACGAGAGCGTCCGCCACTTGCTGGACCGGCAGCGCGTAACCAATGCAACCGTTAAGGCCTTCGTGGGCGGCGGGGCGGCCTCCCTGGTTGGCCAGACCATTATCGTGCCGTTCGATGTCATAAGCCAGCACGTCATGCTTATCGGTCAGAGGAGAGAAGGCATACATCACGGGCGCACGGGGAGCAGTAACCAGTTGTCAGTGCGCACAGAGGGACGTTCCAGGGCACAGGTGGTCATGGACATCACGCGCGCCATCTATTGTAGGGATGGCATCCGTGGCTACTATCGCGGCTACACCGCCAGTCTCTTCACCTACGTGCCCAGCAGCGCGTCCTGGTGGACCTTCTACCACCTGTTCCAAGACTTGTACTCCTCTGTGATGCCAGCCTTCATCCCCCTGATGGTCCTGCAGTGTGCATCAGCCATGTCGAGTGGATGCGCATCCGCTATCCTCACCAACCCACTGGACTTGGTGCGCGCCAGAGTGCAGGTCCAGCGCCGGACGCTGCCGGACACCGTGCGCTACCTGTGGGCCACGGAGAAGTTTGGGGTGTTCTCTAAGGGGCTGACGGCCAGAATGACAACATCTGTCATATACAGCTTGGCCATCATCTTTGGCTACGAGACTGTGAAGCGCTGGAGTGTACACGAAGAGTATAGGGACAGAATCAAGTGGTAGCACGGCAGTGCATAAACCCGTCATAGTTACAAGCTACATAAAGGATCTTTATGAAGTCACTTGTGATTTGGTCATGAAACATGCAAATAATCACTTATTAGTTATATCGCAGGGCGATGGTTCAGTCACCACGTATAGAAGGATAGCGTGTAGTGGTTGGTCATGGTGGCCATAGGCCTGGACCCTCTGTTCCTAGAGATCAAGAGACACACTATCGTACGTACGAGAGATCGCACTATTGTACGTACAAACGTACTCAACTTCTTGACCTGTAGTTTAATTCTCTTCTGACTGACGATAACAAAGGTATGGTCACAACATGGTAGCAAACAAGTTCAGGACGTACAACATAGCGGAGATCAGTTGAAGTGAAACTTGAACTGGAACGGACCTCCTCCTCCTCCTCCGAATGGATGCCCATGGAAGTGGAAGGGGTGTCCACCACCACCCTGTTGGGCCTCGGGGTCCAGGGGATCCTCGCCGGCGTCGAATTTTCGACGCATCTCTGTAGCATGAACAAGGGGCTCACGTTCTCTCCTTCAAAGGCGAAAACAATGCGTAAAGGCATACCGTCGTCTGAGAGGACCTCCTTGGCCGCCGCGATGTCCATGAACTTCTTCTCCGCCGCCTTCTTCTCGTCCTCGTCCTGAAAGTTGTCTGGATGCCACTTTTGTGCCAGCTTCCGGTATGCCTTGTTTATAGTGCGCTTGTTGGCATTGCGCCGGACTCCAAGAATCTTGTAGTAGTCGCGCTTCTGCGCTTGCTTCTGGCGCTTCTGCGCTATCTGAAGGCCCTCTTTGGCTCGTGTGAAGTTCTCATCCAGCTCCAGAGCTCGCCTGAAGTCACTCACAGCCTAAAAAAAAATTAAAAAATAATGTATAAAAATGACGTGCGTACAAATTGAACAATATGGAATAGCATGTATACCTCGTCAAACATGTCCTCGGCCAGGTAGGCATCAGCCCTATCACAAAGCAGCCTCGGTTCTTCCTCCACTTTGAGCGCCTCCGAGCAGCTCTTCCTGGCCTCGGTGGGTTCCTCCAGTTTAAGCTGGCAGTGACAGAGGTGACCGTGACCGTGGAAACGTACGGAATCGACCTCGGGCTCATTCTTGAGCATTTTGCGGGCGGCGTCAACGCAGTCTTCGAAACGTTCTTCGTTCCGCGCTGTGCGCGCCTCCACAACGAACTTGGCCACCTTCTTGACCTTCTTGTAGAAGGGGTAACACTCTTTGTGCTCAGGGTCCAACCTGAGGCACTCGCGCACCTCAGACAGCGACTCCTCGGCCTCGCCCAGCTCGTAGTGGAGCTGCGATAGCTTGAAAAAGCCGCTTGTGTCGTCGGTCCGTAGTTTCGTGGTCGTTCGGATGTCGGACAGGGCATGGATGATGTTTCCCATTCCCAGGTATGCCTCCGCTCGAAGGTCCCGCAAGGTCGGGTCCCATGGAATAAGCTCCAGGACCTCGCTGAGGATGTCTACGCACGCCTGGTAAACCTTATGCTTTAGGTGGTCCTGCGCCTCTCGAATCTTTTGCTGCACAGGATCGATCATGGTGTAAATTCGAAGAGCCTCCTCGTTATTTGGTTCTTTCCTATTGGAAACAATACGTGAATAATTAAGTCCACACAACAAAAACTAAGTGAAACTTTTTTCTGGCTCAATAAAATTTGGCAAAATCTCCCTGGAACGTGAAATCTAACCTTGTTCGTTCTTCCCTTCACAAGCAATTACTGACCTGAGCACGTTTTCAACGTCGATGTGTGCCTCGTCGAGCCTGCCCATCTTGAGCAGGACGTTGGCCCGTTGGACCTTGGCCTGCAAGAAGTCTGCTTTGAGCTGGAGTACCTTGTCCAGGTCAGCCAGCGCTGGGCGAGAGCGACTGAGCGCGAGGAAAACAGTGGCCCGCTTGTAGTAGGACATGTAGTTGGATGGGTCGGCATCTGTGAATATTTTCATGCAAGTTTTGCAACAGATTCACGAGATATATCTGCCCTCCTTACCCACTGCAGCGTGAAAGTGCGACAGCGCATCCGAGTACTGACCCTTGGCCAACATCTGCATGCCCAACGTGAGGTGCTGGTCGATCTCTTGTTGGGTGGCGCATTCGACCCCTGACAGAGACACAGACGTCATGAAGCGAAAATCACGCAAAAGCGGCCACTTTGTACTTACAGACGACGAAGGAGTCAAAGCAGGTTAGCACGAGCAGCATGGCGAAGACCTTCTTGCCCATGAGCACCTGGGTCGACGTTTCTTCCGTGACCCCGTCCATCCTCGCCGGGCAATGTTGACAGACAAAGTGTCGGGATGCAGTGGAATGGCGATACTATAGAACCTCGAGTCGGTCAAGCCAGTTTTGTCATGGCATAGGCGGAGACCGACTCGATTCATCCGCGCAGCGCGGTAATCCCTTAGTATGACGATACCTTAGCGAGATCCCTGCTGAGTGGCTTTCAGGCAGTCACGGCGGGCGTGGTGAACGGTGATTGGTCAGGAGGGACAGACACTCGACGTCAGAGACACCAGACCAGAGTACGGAGGAGACGAAATGTAGAGAGGACGCTGTCTGTCAGCTGGGCCATCATGGGGTGAAGGAGGGTGAGTTGCGCAGTACCATTGGCAAGACGAGTAAGGTACACTACATACGCGACTGCTGGGAGCCCAAAACAATGGATCACTAAAGCTCCAGATTGTCATTGAGATGCAACTGCTTCATTTCACAAGGAATTGAGTTTAACATGAGGGAAGTACTACCAACCTCAACTTGCTGAAAAATGAGCATCCTTTATAGCAATGGACCATTAGTTTTGTGCACCCTCAGCAGTGTATATGGTGGATCTTGCTCATCTTGCCACTGGTACGGCGTGGGTTAGTCTGTTATTCCCCTGAGCGACCCAGCTGACAGAGGTGTTCCCGTCTAATCATAGTCTAGGCACAGTTGAGCAGAAAATGCTGAAGCTTGCTAGACATTTTCTCACCATCTTCATCCTTGACTCAACCTAACTGAACTTAACCTAACGTAACTTAACGAGATCTAAGCTGAATTGGAAAGTTGAGGACCTCCTGTGAGTCTATGTCAAAGACAATATTTTTTTTCTTTTGGATCTATTCTAGCACCGAAAATACAGAGGTACTACGAAGTTTCCAACTGATTGAGGATGTGAGGTTTGTTAGAGCGCCGAGATCTGCGTTGCGCACGAATTTTGCAAGAGGAGGAAAGTTCAACTGGCCACCGACATGAAACCACTGGTGACTGAAGGAAGTTCAAAAATGCTGCCCGAAGGGATCGCAAACCCGCCAGTCTTCAGACGATCATTTGATGCTCTGCATTGAGGTCACATGTTTCATAGATGTCACCAACACCGTCCTTCAAGACTTCTTTCATTTACTGTCTCACTTGCTATTGCACTCCGTCTGTCCGGTGAGCAAGTGCACGAACTGTCAGGGTCGACGTCAGGAGCAGTCGGTACGGGCGGATGCAACGGGAGCACAGGAGGCAGATGTCTTATAGAACTATGTGATGTAAAGTGTATAAATATCGCAGTCCCTCTGCCACCTCCCATCTGGCATTTACAAACGTTCTTTCACGGGTCCAAGGTCTGTAGTAGATATGGATCACAAGTTTGCAAGGTCACAAGGAAGGAGAGGAGAGTTCTATTTCTTCGATAAGCGGAACGTTGGTTGTCAGCAGATTGGAAACCGAAATGGAGAAAGAAGTTTCCCTTTTCCTCGTGCTCGACTCGACCATGTTCATGGCAAGAGAGAAGCCGCCCCTGACACCCGCGGCCGAGCCCAAGAACAAGCTCGTCACCGCCATCAACCCTTGCAGGCTTATCGGAAAGGTGAATGAGAAAATGAGGATGAGAGAACTCTGGCAATATGGTTGATTATCTCACATTGTTGTCTCGGGTCGCTGTCCATCTGTGGCGTTGCTCTCGGTTGTGGACTGCTTCCACCACACGGGCATGCCCGTCACGTGGTGGGCGTCCTGACGGGTACTGATTCTGGAATAGCGTACTGAGTGTCTGCAACTCTCTCACCATGGCCTCTAACGAAGACAGGGAGGATGAAAAGGATGTATGGTTCTAGGAGCAAGTGAACGTAATGAAGAAGAAAGAAACCCTGTTCTAACTTTTCATTACTCTGCACTCACTGCAGGAACCCGTGTCAGACGTGCAGCAGGTGGACGCCGAGGAGCGCCCTTGTTGCTTTCTACCGCATCGGTCCCAAACTGGACCCTGGCAATCAACGATCAGGTGCGCAAGTCCAACCCGTCGCGTACGAGATCAAGAAGAATCTCTTCTACTTGAGATGAGCCTCATTATCTCGTTACCACGTCTTTGAGAGTGTCTGTTCCAGAGGCGACATTGCAGTTCCTGCAGGTGCTGTCCAAGAGCCACCAGATCATGCATCTTCCCCCAGACATGCGTATTTAACATATTTCACAGACACCTTCCAGCTGCAAGTTTTGCAACAAGCCAAACTAGTGCAAGAACAACCACTTAAAGCTCGAGAAGCACTCCGAAAAGTCCAGGCAACTAGGTTCTTGACCATGATGCTGCTGTATTTGCGAACTAATGGTCTCTCTTCTTATTCTTCTTGGTAGTAAAGGTTGGTGCTTCCGCACCATCTGCTTTCACTGGCACCTTATTGTACTGCAGCTCCAGCAGCTCCACTGCACCGTAGGAAGTGGCAGCCAGTCTAGCGCCTTTACTATCAAATGCCACCTGAAACACTCTGCCCTTCGCTGCATGGGTATTGATCACCTCCGCGCTGGCCAGCGACCACAAGTGCACATCTCCGTCGGAGCCGGCAGAGGCGACGTGTTCTGCCGTCACGTCCAACCCAGCTACACTATCTGCATGTGCCTCCAGCACATGGAGACAGTCACCATACACTGAGTCCCAAACCCGCAAGGAGCCGTCAAAAGAAGCAGTCACCAGATTATCCGAATTCGGCACCCACTTCAAGTCAAGGACGTAGCCAAAGTGACCTTCCAGAGTGCGCTGAGGTGTTCCGGAGCTCACGCGCCACACTTTAGCACTGCCGTCCACGGAACACGAGGCGAAGACGTCGGAGCGCTCGGGGTGCGCGCGGACCTTGTACACCCCGGCAGTGTGTGATCGGTACTGGTGCTCGGGCACACTCACGGGCAAGTCGAAGGCAAAATTTATCTAGAAAGTTAGAGTATAGAGGATTAGCATTACTTCAATGTGTCGTGGACTGTATGGTGAGGCCAATGCTTACTGGCATGAATTGGGACTCCTCGATTGTGTCCAATGTGATGGTGCCGTTGAAGTCGGCTACCAAGTACTGTTTCTGGCTGATCCACTCGACATCAGTCAGTGGCGAGTCGTTCCAGGCAGTGCGCAGCCACGTCTTGTTCTTAACTGAGTACACACAAACGATGTCCGCGGCACTGAGCACGAAGTCGCCATTGATCTTCACTGCCTTAGTGATATTGGAGTGAGGCTGCCATGAGTCCAGCTTCGATCCAGAGTCAGACCAAAGAGTCAACCAGCCGTGTTCGGTGCCTACGGGCATTATCAGTGTTTGTACACCAGTCTTTAAGGCTCCCAGTAATAATGCACACCCAGTTACTGCACATCCACATGTAGGCTTACCTACTGCCAGTGTCTTGCCATTCTTTGCCCAGTGGAAGCAGGATGCAGAGTCCGAGATGGTCAACTCCAGCTCAACTGAGTTCTTTTCGCTGATGCCCTTGGCAAGCTTCCACAGGAAGACCTTCCGGTCGGTGCCGGCAGTCAGCAGAATTGCCTTTGAAGGATGCCAACCGCACAAGTCGACATTTTGAGTGTGACCGTCTAAAGAATGCTTCGAAGAGAATTCAATCTCTTTGAGAGGCTCTGAAAGAAGTCTGTGTGAGTGGACTTACAAATCCATGGCACGTTGACGTACGTGTCCAGGCTGAGTTACTTATAGTGCAAAATACTTTCATTTATGGCCGCAGCTCAGTGAGGCTTGAAACTTCCACCCGAAAAATGTTAACATTGAGACTTGAAACATGTCATTCATAAAAGTTCCTCTATGCTGACAACGAATTAATGTTGAATTTTCATTCAGATGATGTCGCGCTTATGAGTTAGAAGTTGCGATAATTTTTATGTTAAACTTTACTTGACTTTAGATAAATAAGGACGTACACGCCAGGGTGTAATCGCCATCACCTGGTTTCACTTCCTTGGCCCTCCTCCTCTTGGGGAGAGCAGACTTCGGCTTCTTGGGCGTCTCCGGCTTCTCAGGGACAATTTCTGAGCTCTCACTTCTGGTCTTTCTCTTGAGGTTTTTAACTGAATCCGTGGGCGTGACCACATTTGTCTTCTCATCTTTGGACTCGCAGCAACCCATTGCTGTCAAGTACGTGTAGTCTGCATATCTCAAGTCATCTCTCAAGATTAAAGAATTCCTATGTCCTCATAGCACTAGAAGTAACGGACATGCACCTTTCTGTGGTCGTGGTTTCTCCCTTCGGTGTTGTCAGTAACCATAACAAAGTTGCTTTCTATTGAAAGGCTGTTGCTCAGTTGGTCAAGCTACATATTTATGTCCATGACTCATGACGTCACCTACCTATGTACGTACACCCTGCGCACGGTGTGCACCCATTTATCACGACAGCAACAAATGTGCTTGCATTTCTGTATGTGGGTAGGTGGATAGAGTAAATTTACAGCTATGTTAGGGTTTCGTATGATGCTGAATATTCACTTGATCGCAAACGATCGACAAGATTATACAGAATAATGGGGCAGAGAAATTCTGAAAAGTCCGTTCATTTCAGATTTTGCCACTTAAAAAACCCTAGTTAGTTATATTGCTGATTCTTAGAATATTTGCAATACATATAGTTAGCTAGCATTGCATCCTGCCGTCGTCGGTTTGTCTCAGCTTGCGTCCGCACTGTCCATAAGAAGGCTGTAGGAATGAATTCATTTCACACGCTCTCAGCGCGTTCCTGTGTGCGTCAATCACTCAATCGACGCGCTTGGGACGTTGTTCTGCAGTCACGTTTGTGGCTCTGTCGGTCTGTCTCAGACTCTAGCGAAAAGTTGCTTTTTACATTACGCCTAAGAATGCCTTCTGACGCTCCACAATGTACTTTGCAAAGTTTTTGATCCCTAACATTTTGCATCATGCCGACCAAATGCTCTTCATCTACATCGCAGTCTCATGTGAGACCTTGGATTAAAATATCAATAGGTAATTCGTCTCTTCAGGTCTGTAATTGCTTAGCATCAGCCAAAAGCTGAGCAGCAAAGAGGCCGAGAAGGAGAGCAAGGAGAAAGAAGGCAGGAAAGACAAGGACGCGAAGAAGGGAAAGGATTCGAAGGCACGAGGACAGCACAAAGGACAATGAGGAGTGCCAAGAAGTGAAATTGCATCGCTTTATTTTCTCTCGGCCGTCTTAACTGCTGTTCAAGTAAGTACCGGTATACTAAATTACACTTGTGTAAGGTGTTTCTCCACAGAAGACGGAATCGTGATCTCGACTAGCACTTGCTATTGGCTCAATACAGAAATCACCTTAAGGCTTTAAAATCGGCATGTTTTCGACATATGGTTCATGTCATATGTGATGATTGCATGGCTCTGTGACAGACATATCGTTCTCGAGTAAGAATGATCAGTGACTATAAAATTGGTGACAAATAAGTACATACATACGTGGCACTGTCTCACACAGGACGTACTTTACGTAGTACGAGTAACAGCACCGAGTGATGTTGAGAGGACGACACGTGTATTCTTCATTCAATCTAACTCGCAGGCTTCACCCGAACAAGCTGAGCAACGAGTTTGCGTAGGCCATAGGCTTGACGTTGGGGTGAGGCACAGCCTCGTACGTCACAAATTTCGGTTTGAGGTAACCACCGCCAGTCAAGTTGATGAAGGCACCCTTGTTGCCCATGGTGTCGCAGTAATTGGGGGCAGAGAACACCGTGATGCACTTGCCGTCATGAGCAACCTGAAAAATCATAAGGATTTTACCATCAGGAGGAAACTCATCGCACCGCTGAACTCATCTCGACCTTACCTCGTATCCTGCATCTTTAACTTCGTGAGACCTGACGATGTAATCGAGGTTGTTGTGGCTGAGAAAGGCTGCTGTCACGTCGGGTCCGAACTGGCATCCTACGCCCCGCTTGCTTGGCGAACGGCCCCTACACGTTGAACAAGAGCTCGTTGGTAGAAAACATGAGTCTTGGCAAAGACAACTAGACTTACTTGGCTGGCTGCGGGTCAGACCAGAGCAATTCACACATAATTCCTTCATCTGATGGCTGCCGATTACGGTCAATGGCCCGGATGTCGTCCAAGGTGACATCATCCTGAAACCAGCGAGGGATTATTAGTGCAGCATGATGCGCTTATAAAATACTACACATACACGTATCTGAGAAGGGAGGCTCCATAGTGATAACAAAGCTTGCACTGGAGTGAACAGGAAGTGTAAAAGGAAAAAAGCAACTGTGAACGTACACGCCTTTAAAGTGTTGTTACACATCTTATCATCCTGGTCACTCAGAAGCCATTGCTATTGAAACAGATACACAGAGCAATCCACAACATAACAATTGCTAGCAATATTGCTCTCGATGAGCGAGAAAGCAACATCTCGTGACTTGTGTTTCCAATTTTCCCATTTCTCAAAGTCTTCGGGAATCGGGAAAGGAAATCGCATCGATTTAGGTTTTTCCGGAATTCGGGATTGGAAACCTCGCTTGTGATCAATTCACTCCAGAAGGATCACTCAGTGTCCGAAATCAAAGCCATGGAACCTCCTTTCTACAAATAGGCATCATCTTGTTCAGGGAGGAACGAAGCGGATACGGATAGTCTTGACCCTTCCACTCAGATATCCCCGTTCTTGATCTTGGACATACTTCAGCGGCAAGACGCTGTATGAAGCAAAAAGCCTAGCAGACCGACCTCGGAGGTCAGTCTGCCTCACGATGTCCGTAACAAGTTAATTTACAGTACTGGGCAAAAGTTTAGAGTCTAGGGCTGGATAGATAATGATGCTGGACCCAAGATTGGTATGGCGTCCTTACTTAAACTGTTGTCCCATTGACTCTTGGACGGAATTGATTTGCATAGTTATAAATGCACACAACTTCCTCAATGTGACCAGCGATTCTTTTGACCAGGACTGTTTGTTGTAGCCATACACGAAGAGGAGAGTTTGTACCTTTGAAAAGAGTCCACCGTGCATGACGAGCACCTTTTTGTTGATGCAGTGCGCCAACGGCAACCAATTGTACACCTCCGTGAAGAGATCGGCCATTTGCGCGGAGTATTTAGCTTTGACTTCGCCTTCGAAGCCGTACATCTTGTTCATGTTCTCACTCTCATGGTTTCCTCTTGACATGAAAAATTTGTCTGGGTAGAGGAGCTTGAACCCGAAGAGCACGAAGATGCACTCCACTGAGAAAGAGCCCCTGTCCACGAAATCTCCGTTGAAGAGGTAAGGGTTGCCCTTGGCGGGAACTCCGTTTAAACTGAAAATGTTCATAAGGTCGTAGAACTGTCCGTGAATGTCGCCGCAGATGGTGAGTTTTTCGCCGTCAGGCACACTAATATCGACGAGGGAGGGTTGAGCGGCAAAAAAGCGCTTGACATCGACCAAGATTTGAAAGGCGTAACGTTTGTGCAGCTTCTTCTGCGCACGATAGTGGTCCATCAGCTGCTGCATGAACTCAACCGTCACGGTGGTGTCGTTCTCTAACCTGCAATACAAATACAGATACTTGGAAGTAAAGTTATTTGCCCAAGGCTCTAAGCTTTAACTAACCGTGGTCCGTCGTACGAGTCTTCCACTGTCACGGTCGCCAGATTTAGGTTGTCCACGACAGACACAACTTTTTCTTCGACGGCGATAGCTTTGTGGAACGCGATCTGCTGCACAATCTTGCGACACTCGGTGAACTTGATCTTAGCGTCTTTGTCGTTGGGACGAACCTGCAGGTGAGTCACACAATGCAGATGTGCTGCGAGATCCTGACTGCCACTGGATGTTGGCAGACACTTCGCAGTTAGACAGATAAGCTATGAGTAGCACGGCCCCTTCAGAAAAGTTGTGCATGTCGTCCAAAAGTGCGACGTTTATGTGTTTCCATAATAAATAACAACTAATACCGTACATTCATGAAAAAAAATTAGACAAAGCACATATCTTTATGTTTTCGTAATAAATGACAAATAAATACCGTGCATAAATTAAAAAAAATTCTAGGCGAAGCACATCCATTTCATCATCTGTTTTTGTAAACAAGAGTGTTATAAACATGTACTTTCTCTCACCGGTTTTCTATCCCTTCCCCTCCTGGGGCACCAATTTTTATTCCCTGCAGTTTATATTTGAACCCACTACTCTACAACGGACGAAGAGCAACAGGACCTACACCGACGGCAGCCGGACCAAGAGCAACGTGAGCTAGATTAGACTAGCTAAGTTGTCACATGCAATATATACAAATCAGATGATGAAAGAGATGTATGTGGAAGAAAGTATCTTTTTTTTTTCACTTTAGGGCCCACTCATAAAGGCAATTTTTATTCAGGCGCCTCCCCTCCTGAAATTAAGCCTTAAAAGTTAGTGAAAAAAATAGTTCCCTGATTTTTTTTTAGAAGAAATAGTTATAGGAGGAGTTTAGGAGAAATATAATTATAGAATAATAGGAGGCCCGTAGAGGTGTCACAATTTCACCTTCCGTTAAAGATGACATTTAGTCGTTTTCATGTTTATGTTGCTAATCACAAGATCACGACCAACATAGGAGAGGCTGCTACAGCATTAGAGCATCGGTCCACCCTTATTGTGGCCCACCAACACCGAGGGAGGCATCCGCAGCAAACTTAGCTTCGGCAATCTCTTGTTTCTCCTCAGCTATACAGTAACATGCCTCAAATTTATTCTGACTTACCTTGTAGACTCTCTCGTAGTCTTTGAGTGCCAGCTTGTACTTTCCCAGGGCCATGTGGGCCGCGGCGCGCCGATAGTAAGCCTTCAAGTACGTACGGTCGCACTCAATCGCACGATTGGCGTCGCTCAGCGCGTACCCAAAGTTCTCGAGTCTAAGATTGGCAATGGAGCGATTGGCATAGAGGACGGCATTGTCGGGTCTCAGCTCCAGTGCTTGTGTGTACAGATCAGCCGCTGGTGCGTACTTCTCGGCCTTGAAAAACGTATTGGCCTCAGCCTTGAGGCGGTCGGCCTCCGCTGAAGCCTCGTTGAAGGCCGTGGGCGTGTTGTTGGTGACAGCGGCGGCCCCGACGCTACTGTCACCCAGAGCCAGATTGGTTATCTCTTCAGTGGCTGCCATCGTTCTGGAACTGACAACATGAGGGTCATAACTAAACGTACAAATATGGACGGCTACTTCCAGCATTCCCAGACCCGCTTGGTGATGACCATACGTGCAAGCAGGACTTGCTCGTCACCTCCATGACAACATTTACAATACGGGGCTATCATATTCATGACGGACAACCAAGCAGGACAGCCTAAGAGGAAATGCTGCAGTGAAAGGCAAATGTTCTACTGATAAGACGACTTACAGTAGTACTTTTCTTAGCAGTGTTAGTTGGTTTCTGCCGTCACCACCATGAGGTTCAAAAGATTCCTTTATTTATTCCTGCTTGCTCTCAGGACGTCAATTACGTCGGGCGGATCCAAGACTGCCAGAGTGCAGAAGGAGCTGGAACAGACGAAGCAGACGCTCAATGAGATGGAGGAGCTCGTCCCAATCATCGAAGAGACAGAGAAGCTGAGAGAGATGGTGGATACTCTCGCTCAGGTAGTTGTGACACAATCAGTAATTCAATACTGGGTGCATGGAGGAAAACTGCTTCATTTGTGACTGTCAGGAATCCGACGAGGCCAAGCTCGCCGAGCTCGCCAAACGCATCGTCGCATCCCACAACCTGGAGATAGGAGACCAAGACAACAGCTTGGACGACGATGAGGATGACGACGATGAGGATGACGACGATGAGGATTACGACGATGAGGATTACGACGACTACGACGAAGACGATTACGAGGACGACTACGACGACGCAGAAGATGAGAAAGCTCTGGAAGACCTATGGCAATCTGGAGCGATAGAAACTGAAGAAGAATGAGATAAACTGACGATGGCTAAAAGACAAAAAATCGTGACCATTCGGACGCGTCCGCGTGCTTTGTCTTACCTAGTCCTGAAGTTGGCAGATTGGCCACGATCTGCGAGTTCACAGCCGCCCAGTTGAAGTCGCCGGATTATTGCTCCAGTTTTGCTTTGTGATATGTTTGTTACCTCGCTTTCTTTGACGACCTCGTGTTTCTTGCTGACCAAGCACCCGCAGGCTCAACTTATCCTCCCTCCTATCCTACCTCCGGCAAAACTTCCAGGAGCAGCGTCAGCTGAATCGAGCTGTGACCCCCCAAGACTCGGCGTTACCCGCGAACCAGCTCGACCTCCGCGTGCTCGACTCGAGTCGATAAGGATGACGACCTACTTGGGTAGGCCGTCGCAGTATTACATTCCAGCGCTGAACAGAAGTGGGGATGGCGGAGAGCAATGCTGAAAGTCAGCTGCTCTAGCCCACGTAAAGCACAGCCACAGAGCAGATAGAGTCTATCTGCTCTGTGGGCACAGCATGTATGCATGGCAAAAGGAAGGTGCAGAAGTGCAGCATGCAGTAACCGATTCAGTACTCCTGCTCTTGTACCTGTACCCCCTGCACACTCTGATGTGCAAGAGGTACGAGAGCAAGAGGTATGAAATCATTTTCGCGTAGAAAGTTTGCAAGTTCTTCACTGAAAAAGTGGTAAAATCAGAAATCTTGCCATTGCTCACTACTCCAATAGATGATGACAGATGGCGCTCCTCTTCGCCAAACACTGAGCTCATGGACTTGAACCGCTGAGCAGTTTAACATGAATTTTACCGTGTTACGCGTCAGCTGACCTGTTTTGCACCTCTTTTGGAACAGCCCTACACTACCGAATCAGTGAAACAGCCTCAGCTGATTGGTGCTTAGAGAACGGGTATTTTCTTCCGTGAGTGATGTTATCAAGAAGAGAAGATCTCAGCGATGGCAGTACCAGAATGCTCATCTGATTCTATGACAATGACTTCCAAGTCCCAACGACCATATGCAATCTGTTCACTGGCTTGTCATTTACATTGCATATCAAACCAGAGCAGGCACTTTCTGAAGAAATTATAATCATTATGAGGAAAGCTCGGAGCTCGAGCTCGGTAGTGCTCGAGCTAGATTTTATTTGAGCGCGACACATCACTGCTGCTTAACAAAAGATTCATTCCTCATGGTTGTACAGGACTTGTAACTTTCTTAGCGTGATCTTAAAGCGTTGCCATGTTGAGCGTCACGTCAGGGGTCGGTGTGGTCAAGGACACTCATTCCACTACCATGACCATTGGCGTCTTAGAAAGACATCTCATGATTTTGCCATTGAGGAATATGAATTAACACATAAAACATATAACAACATCAAAAAAAATTCGCTCTCGCTCTTCTAAGAACGCAGAAAGAAGAGTCTTCTTTCTGCGGTTCTCGAGTGGACGTCAGCTGTCGCAGGTGCAGCGAGAGCGACCTCTATGTACTAGACTTCTCTGGGGGATGCTCCCCTCCAGGTTGATCCGAGTGTCGTTGGCCACCGCGGGGAAGATTCGCGGTGGTTTGGGCACCAGTGGCAAGCAACTGTCTGGATTCAGGGGCTGCTGTCCGTTCGCGCCAAAGATCATCGGCCACTCCTTCCCTGTCTACGTCAACAGGACGTCCAGATCATATTCGACGAAAAAGCAGGACGAAAAAGACGACGACGGTGAGATCAAATTCGTCAAGATGAGTAATGACACAGTCTAAAGCTGTGGCTCTTAAAGGCGGAGGCAGCGACGACGAGGATGCAGTTCTCCCTAAGGTGGTGGTCGACAGGTTGGCCGACATTCATGTGATGACGGTGGGCATCAACCGTCCGGAGAAGCGAAACTGCGTGGACGAAGAGACAGCCGACCTGCTGGCAAAAGTAAGAAATCGAATTTAGTCTGACTGGATGTTCTCTTTCTCTACTGAGGACGATACAGTTTATTGTCATTTTTAGGCCTTCTACGACTTTGAGCACGATGACAGCATGGGGTGTGCGGTGCTCCACGGCTTTGGTGGCAATTTCTGCGCCGGGTACGACCTGGAGAAGCTGGCCTCAATCGAGGAAGAGGATTTGTCCAACAGGCTGGCGGCCATGTTGGAACGTGGGCCTATGGTTGGAATATCGCAATGTTCCTGCCTGTGCTGCTACTCTTGACGATAGTTCTTCCCATGATACGTGTAGGGGCCGACCCGACTGGAGCTTTCGAAACCGGTCATTGCAGCGGTGAGTGGATGGGCGGTAGCCGGTGGCCTGGAGCTAGCGCTCATGTGTGATCTACGCGTCGCGGAGGACACAGCTCGGCTGGGTGTGCTGTGTCGGCGCTTCGGAGTTCCCCTCATCGACGGGGGCACTGTAAGGCTACCGGAGCTCATAGGACTCTCCAGGGCACTCGATCTCATTCTCACGGGCAGGATAGTTGAAGCCAAAGAGGCCACGAATATTGGTCTGGTCAACAGGCTAGTGCCGACCGGGACAGGTGAGAGAGCACATCCACCGAACTCTCATGTGCCAGTGCCATTTACGCCCTGATTCTGGCATTGTCCAGTATTCCTCTGGTGCTACGTCCTTTACGGTACCTCTGACTACCTCACCTTTTCAGCTTTTGGCAAAGCAGTCAACATGGCACGTGAATTGGTCAAGTTCCCCCAAAAGTGTCTACGAGCAGATCGTGCATCCGCTTACTACGCCACCTTCGCGTCCAAGAGCCTGGAGAATTCGCTCCACTTCGAGGTCGAGAACGCCATCAAAGTCATCAACACGGTGCGATGTCTGTTGCGAAACGCTGTCGACATGACGCAGAGGCAATTTTCGCTGCTTTCAGGAGTCAGTGCAAGGAGCTCGCAAGTTCGTCAGTGGGTTGGGCAAGCACGGGAAGTTCAACGTCAACCCAACCGTCGAGAAGCAAGATTGGGAGACTGAATTCGAAGAGATTACGCGGGGCAAAGAATCCAAGAAGAGTCCTCAAGATTCGTAGGGAAAGCTAAAAATTGCTGCGTTTTCATTTGCTCACATTCATGCATACATAATAGGATAGTTCGGAGAGGTGCTTTTTGCGCAAATACTAAGGCGGAGGTGGGGTTTTTCTCGCCTTTAGACCGAAATTCACTAAAAAAACCCTAAAAAACTAAATTTTAAAGTCACTTGTTATTCCCACTTTTACATGCTTTAGAAATTTAGAAACATAACGTATTTAGTGTGTATCCTTCGCACTTTTTTACTCTTAACTCATGACGAAATCGATCTACAGAAGTGGTTCATCTGTCCGTGGAACGCTCCTGGGCTACTCATTGGCATCGGAGTAAAACTTTGAAGTGCCCGTTAACTTTGAAGTAGCAACTTTAGTTTCGCACTGAGTATGGCCGAAAAAAAGGTGAGTACTTCACACACTAAAAAAGATATGTAATAAAACTTTTGAATTAAAAAGTGTGCATAGTTAAACAAAAAGTGTGCATTTTCTTTCTATAAAGAATGAGATTTGTACCGCCTTTACAGTGCCTAGGGCCAATTTTCCACACCGACAAAACAAAATTGCCATTTTCCAACTAGCCTAATACATGGTTTCATTCTTATACACATGATTTGACCTTGCACAGGTCGTTACTTCGACTACTTCTGCAGAGTATGTCAGTGAATACATTCTGATCGATACTAACGATGTTGTCACACGAGGTTAAGATAACATTTGCCTGAACTAGCAAAGGAGGCGACGTTCGCGTTTCTCCCGTCCTTCGTACCCTAGAAGCACGCATTACTGTATTTTCCATCATCAGCTGATGTGATAGTGCATCAAGAAGCGCATGAGCTCAAGGATTATTCTGCGAGGTCGATCGTTTTAAAGACTACCTGACAGTACCCGGCGATAAAGTTTGACTCGATAAAGCCATGTTCAAGATAAACACTACTGTGCTAGGCACTCTGCTCTGCTACGGGTAGTTTGGTTGCATCCACTTCGGGAGCCCCCCGTGCAAGGCTGCTCACAACCCATCCCTCCCACGATGACGACTGAAAGTATGCCTTCCAATGGGTCTGACGGTGCAGGGATGAAAAGTGGGGCGTGAACACATACGCACCGTTATATATTAGGCATAAAACAAGAACTGCATTATGTTACGCATAAACTATTTTTGTTATAGCATCTTCCTTGACAGGAAAGAATTTTTAGACCCTGACTGATATTTTTACCATGTTCAACAGTTGTCGATCATAAGCAGGTTCAAAATGAACTGCTTTGGCTCGAATGAGTCCTTCAGGTGTTACAAATCTCCGTGACATTGTAGGGTTGAAGGTCACTTTTCCCGTCGGGTAGGTGTTTGTCACGTTAGCAAGTGAAGAAGGGTGAAAATCAGTCATCAAATATTTCCCCATTGGCCTGAGATGTGTAAATGTCAACTCTCATGCAGCCGACAACTGTAAAAGCTCAATGCTGATGACTTTCAAATATATATCTGTTTATAATACATGCATGTTTTGAATGCATACAGGGTGTAACAGAGTCCTCTCAATTTCAGACTCGCCTTAACAACATTACCATTGCAATGTGTTTTGAATCTCACTGTCTTACAGCAGGAGGAGAACATTGTTGGGGATGGTATCAATGACTCTGGGATTTAATTTGGGAATATGGACTATTTGAGAAGTTGAAACTGAATTGACCAAAAGTGTCTTCCAAGGATGAGAGCAGCAATGCTGGTCATGAGGATGAGGATGAGCAAAGATCAATAACAATGGCGAAACATTGGGAAAGAGAAGAGTGAAACCACTGATGATGACAAAACTTGAAATTCACTGTGATGTCAGTCATTAAAGTCTTGTCGCTAAGCACAATGTACAGAAAGGAAATCCTTCTGCTTTCTGCCTCTCATAAAAATGTCATTTACCTATTAGATTGTCATCCTTCATCATCTCATCCTTCCTGGAGAAGAATGAGCTGGAGTAAGAGTGGTCTCAAATTGTAAGAGGACTCTGTTACACGCTGTATACATTCATGTACACCACATGATAGATGTCCCGTACACATACCTTAAAAATGTAGTGAACTAAAGTTTGAAAGCCACCACCATCCAGATTTTACCGCCCTGGCTGTCCTGATGACATTTGCTAAATTCCCTAAACTGGCCCGAAACAGTGACCGAATTACTGACACCTCACCCTGGGGGAGTCAATCAATAACGCAGCAATGACATTGGAACTAATGACGAAGAGCCACGGGCTCTCCCTACAGGAGCTGTTGCTGGGCGCCCGCACTATGTAGTCCTTCACGTAGAGCAAGTAGAGTTGTCCATACTTGACTAAGCGCGCTGACGAATGGAGAAAGTAACGTAAGTCGTCGTTCACTTGGTTGGGCCTTGCATGAAGTCATCGCCCAACCAAGTGCGTACTGACGGAGGAGCTCTTGTCCCGGCCGTCGCCGTCGGCGCCGGCGGAGTCGCCCCAGTCGCCCCAGTCGCCCTCCCCCGAGATGGGAGCCCGCCTGCCCTCACCTGCCAGTTCGGCGACGGCGGCCGTCAGGCCGATCTTGAAAGTGACCGCCAAGTTTCTCCCCCCTGCCTGTTCCGCCTCGACGGCCGAGACGCTGGAGAACTGAACCGACCCCAAGTGCTGAAGGAAGAGGAGGAGAAGGACGGTGCGCTCAGGGTGCGCTGCCAGGGCAAAGTGCGGACAGAGCAGAGCAGACAGCTACTGGCCTTCTTTTTACTCTCTCTCTCTTCTGGTCTACTGCGCTTCTTCTGTCTGTACCGTGAGGTCCGCTCCAGTTCCACTCCCCAGTGAGAGGTCGGCTCCTCCCCCTCCGCCAGGCTCCCCGAGATCATCGGCCCCTCGTCCCCATCCAGTCCCGACCGGGCGGCCGATGAACAACCGCCCGCGAACCACCTCCTTCGTGGAGGGGGGCAAGGGATTAAGCAACCCCAGTAGCCTCAAGACCACGACCAAGGATGGCAACAAGGTGATGACCGTGATCGCCAGCCCCGGTACGGGGCCGGACCGGTCGACTGAAGTATCCTACTCCGACACCAAGGTAAGCGGAGAAGTTTGCCTTTTTAGACGACAGTCAACACGTCTCTTGCTCTCCTTCGCAGGTGATAGGCAATGGCAGCTTCGGCGTCGTCTACCAGGCCAAGCTCTGCGAGACCGGCGAGATGGTGGCAATCAAGAAGGTGTTGCAGGACAAGCGCTTCAAAAATCGGGAACTAGCGATAATGAAACGGTTGGAGCACTGCAACATCGTCCAGCTCTTGTACTACTTCTACACTTCTGGAGAGAAAAAGGATGAAATCTATCTGAACCTGGTCTTGGAGTTCATTCCCGAGACGGTTTACAAGGTGGCGCGTCAGTACTCCAAGAGCAAACAGACCATCCCTGTAGTCTTCATCAAGTTGTACATGTACCAGCTCTTCCGCAGCTTGGCATACATCCATTCGCAAGGCATCTGCCATCGCGACATCAAGCCACAGAATTTGCTGCTAGATCCCGACTCTGGGATTTTAAAGCTCTGTGACTTCGGCAGTGCCAAGCACCTGCAGAGAGGGGAACCCAACGTCTCATACATCTGCTCGAGGTACGAGCTCCGAGTTGTGCTATGCGTCTGTGCCGTAGTCGCTGTCATTGCTGAAAATCTTTCGATACAGCCTAGTGAATCCTAATACTGAGCAACAACCTTTTCCTTCTTCCAGGTACTATCGAGCACCTGAGTTAATTTTTGGAGCCACTGATTACACAACCAACATTGACGTCTGGAGCGCAGGTTGTGTCTTTGCCGAGTTGATGCTTGGCCAGCCAATATTCCCCGGGGACTCTGGCGTGGACCAGCTAGTGGAGATCATCAAGGTGCTCGGCACTCCCACGAGAGAGCAGATCAAGGAGATGAATCCGAACTACACGGAGTTCAAGTTCCCTCAGATTAAAGCACACCCTTGGCAGAAGGTGTTTCGTGCGAGAACGTCTCCGGAGGCCATCGATCTAGTATCTCGTTTGCTGGAGTACACCCCCTCTGCCCGTATCACGCCCCTGCAGGCATGCGCGCACACCTTTTTCGACGAACTTCGAGAGCCTAACGCCAGGCTACCCAACGGGCGCGACCTGCCCCCGCTGTTCAACTTCACCGACTGCGAGTTGAAGATCCAGCCCGCTCTCAACAACCAGTTGGTGCCGGCGCACGCAACGACAGGGGGCGGCTCGGAGGATAGCAATTCTTCAGCCGGTGCCGTGGGCGGCGCAACAACAGCAACCACGAAGGATGATGCCATGAATCAGGGTTCTTCTGGAGGGAATCCCGGAGGAGCTAGCGCTTAGTAGAGAAATACGACGCCACTGTACCCGCAAGTACGTACTACACACAGACCTTTTTGTGGTTGGGGGGGGGGGGGGGGCGCCGCCCGGGGGCGCGCCGGGCGGGGGCGGGGGGGGGGGGGGGGGGGGGGGGGGGGGGGGGGGGGGGGGGGGGGGGGGGGGGGGG
>JAAUXU010061403.1_pt1 | contig 69328 bp, 73 predicted proteins | sample 7278151 | NCBI WGS metagenome assembly JAAUXU01 (sample SAMN14350113, study PRJNA611818) | marine sediment metagenome | isolation source: surface marine sediment (1.8m) | place: French Polynesia: Moorea | collected 2018-08
GGATTGTCAGCGAGGTAAAGTGGGTGCTTGTCCAGACACTCTTGGGTCGCAATCTCCTTCTTGGATTTCACCGGACAAATCTTCAGCTCGAAGTAGCCCCAGTGATTCGTCGTGAGGTCCACTTCGACGTTAATTTTCTGAAGATCTCGAAGAATGTTTTTGTTCTGGCCATCTCTGGAATAATGAACTTTACCTGTCCTATGACGTAGCGCTTTCCAATTATTCCATTTCCAAACTGGCCGCCGTTCTCGTGGTCTCGTGGACGTTGGTCGTCCCAGGAGTCTCCACACACGCCACACTTGCCACCGTTTTTGTCATATTGAACTACATGAAGTACAGCACGGTCGGTGTGTGGGTATTGAGGCTTCGCATGCCCTGATGCCATGTGTACAATATGTGTGCAGTACATGATATACCTCCATATCCTCCGCAGAACACTTCATTGTCATTATAGTTGATGGGGTTAGGGTAACCAAAGCGCCACATGGCATTTCTTGATGGAGGATCCATCAACCTGCCATGGGCATCCACTTGAACCTTTGGAAGGAGGAAAGCAACAATTATGCGACAGGTATCATGCTACATTGCCATCTTGAACTGACTGTACTACAGTCATCAATTTGTTTGCACTCTTAGCCAACAGGTGAGGACACACAAAAGTGTACTATCTAGTGTACTTGAGACATTTGCCGCCACATGAACAACTAATATAAGCATGCACCTACTTGTTATCCCAGTGTATGCTATTATCTTACCATGAAAATGGATCCTATTAGAAAAAGAAAGTGCATTTTAGCTGGAAACTGGTTTTCTCACTCTCTTGTGACACTCACAAAGACTTTTCTTAGACTGATGACCACTACCAGGGAAATGAAAGTAAAAGAGAGAGAAGAGAGTGGCAGGAAAGAAATTCAAGTTGGAGGAAATCGAAAAGGAATCCAGACTCTTATGCATCATGATGAACAGCTGAACACTGAACCCTCAATCTAATAAGAGAAGAATGAAGGAGATGTTAAGACCAGAAGATAGAGCATAACTCTTGCATGCATCAGTACGTAGAGGGCAATCTATGATAATTTTCCCTGAGAAATCGCAGTGTATGCATAAGGCAGATGCGACCTCTGCTCCCTGTGATAAGATGAGGGATCGCATTGCAATGTGGTTGTGATAACTAGACTCTTGCATTGCGTGTGATGAGACTGAGAATTTCTTCTTTCAGCCTGAGTGACCAGTATTCGTGCTACTGTTTTTTCTCAGCGGCCCAGTTCTAGCCGCCATAGGTCAGTTTGGGATGACTTTTGCTGTCGGAATAAGTCCGACCAACTTTTAAGTACTTTCTCTCGGGAAAGGTCCTTTGCCATGTTCAAGAAGTCCTGTCACAACGGCGCCTGGCCAAAGTCCACGGTAGCGGCTTGATTTTTCCATGCAGTCAACTAAATGCCTTGGGTGCTGTGAGAAATAGCCAAGAAACAATCGACCTCAAAATCTGAGAAAGACGTCCTGACAGCATTCACCAAAATCAAGGATCTTTGCTATGCCGGGTGGATCGCATATGCAAGAAGGCGCGCAGTTCAGTACCTCAAAACTTCTCATACGCTGTTACATTGTAGACATCATCCTGCTTGTGCAGAGGTTTCGTCTAGGTGACCCCGAAAAATTGCGCCTCCTTAAGTTTCCGGCCGCGTGCTTGAAGCCGACGCTGACGCCGCTGACGGCGACGACGACGACCGCGTGGCGTTCTTTTCTACCTGTCTTTTTCTTTTTTCTTTTTTTTTTTTTGGCGCCACTTCTTATGCGCCCGTGATCTGCTGCCACGTCACGACTTCATGGGGCAGTTGGACGCCCTCGCCCAAGCAGACGCCTGGGCCACGAAGAAGTAAGCGCCATCTGTCGGATGTCAAGATCCTGGCAAAGCGAGGTTGCCCCAGAATTCGTTCCTCGCCTCGGCGTCCATGAGGACGTGCGCAAACGCAGACCTAGAGGTTACTGTGCATCTCGTGCGGCGGGCATCGCATTCATCGTGACTCCCAACTGCCCCTCTGTTTCAGAACCGGATCGGATGTCTACGGCGGCGTCCGTTTCGCGGGCCACAAACGCGCGCGGGCGAGTGTCAATGCCTGCGTGCGTGCGTGCGTGTGTCCTCCTTTGTCTGTTCTCCCGCCCTTTTCTTTCTTTCTTTCACTCGCTCTCTCTTTTTCTTCGTGGCCTCGTTTTCGCTCCACTCGCGTCCCGCCCGCGCTCGCTGGCCGCGTCGTCGTCGTCGTCCGCCTCTCTCTGCCCCCTCTCCTTTACCTGCCTGACTCCTACCGATTCTCTGCCTGGCGTTCGGCCGCTTCTGGCCCATCCTGGCCATCCTGGCGTATAAAGAGTGCTAGCAGCAGCGCGACCGCGCTTTTTGCCCCTCCTTTCTTGCCTCCTTCATTCGCTCCGTCCGTCCCTCCCTCCCTCTCGCTCCCGTCCCCGCTGTCCCCGGGCGTGCGGACGCCCACGAGCGGCGCCAGCCAGCACAGCAAGGCGGCGCAGGCGCCCAGCGTCGCCGTGGCCGCCGAGTCCAGCGCAAGCAGAGGCAGCAGCGCCAGCACCCTTTTCAGTTTGTGTTTGTCTGTGGAGGGAGGCGGAGGTCTCGCCCAGACGAGGGAAAAAAAAAAAAAGAATAACAATAATAGAACCTACGGAGCTCCCTCAGAGACGACCCCGACGCTTCCCTCCTCCCGCCCCTGCTCCTCCGGATACGTCATGTCATCCGGACGGGCCGCGATCCGATCGACGTTTCGTCTCCGCGGCTTCTCGCTGCGGCCGGACGCGGCGGCCCGCCTGGAGGCGTTGCTGACGCCCCTCGACGCCGAGGACGCCGAGGAATGGACAGAGAAGATCCTAGCCGCTCTGGAGCGTCGCGATGCCGACGGCTCCGTGGTGACCATGGCGGCCTTGGCAGCCGCCGTGAAGGTGAGGATCAATCTCCACGTGGTCCTCCTCGGCGGCGTCCCGCCCGTCGCCCCCCCCTTTTCTGCCCCGCCGCGCTTTTTTGGCCTGCCTTCGTTCTCCCTGCCTGCGCGCCCCCCTCCTTGTTATCGCCGTGTCTGCCGCGGCCGCCTTTCTTTCCCCCCCTCCCTCCGCCTTCTTCCCTCCCCTCCTCCCCTTGGTCGTCCTGTTCGGCCTGGAAAGAAAGGCGCCCTTAGTGGGGCGGCCGTTGACTGGCAAGCCGCTTTTGCCCGCCGAGCCGATTTCAGGCATGATCTCAGGCAGCCGCACCTTTTCTTCCCCTGCTCCTCCTCCGTCCTCCGCTACTCCCCTTCCCTTTCCTTCCTTTCCTCCTACACGTAGTAGGAAAGCGTCCGTAGTAACTCGGCCACGACGACGCGCTTGCGTCGCGCGCACGCGCCCTTCCCCCCTGTCTGTATCGTTGGACCCGCGCCTCCCCTTCGTGCACCCACTCACGCGCGTGGCGTTGAGTGACGCACGGGAAAATTATTGCGTGTTCTTTTTGGCCATCGATTTACTCGTCGTCATTCCGCTCTTCAGCAATGCAGCAACGCCGAGGCCGGCGACGACGTCAACCGACAAGCGTTCAATCTAATCGACGCCTTCAAGGTGCCCAGGTTCTCCTACTCGGTCGAGAGGAAGAAGTACTTGCTGGACGAGAACCTTGGCAAGCCGCTGCCCAGGATTTACTCGGGTAAATACTGCATGACTTGTGACCATGTAGTCCCTTGCGCACGTGGGGAAGGGGAGGGGGGGGGAGAAGAGAAAGAAGACATCCTCGAGATGCCCGAGATCAATGTACGGGCCTGTTGGTTTGTCAAATTGTAGTTTTGAACCAATCTGACAATCAACAGACTTGTTGCTTTGGTCCTTTATCATCGCCTAGGACAGTTGAACGTCCGCCTAATCAACAACGTGTATGCATGAGCTCAGCGATATCCTTATGCAGCAGCAGCAGCTGGCGCATGACTACGTCTCTTCCAGACCCGTCCGCCAAAGCCGAGCTCTTTCGTGCAAGACACCAGATGCTTCTTCAGCGTACGGCTCGCCACGATCTGTTTACCAGCGGCGTGGACAGCTACCTTGAGGACAAGAAGAAGTTTCGCCTCAAAAACGTGGAATTCCTGCTCAGCACCACTGCCAAGCTCCCGGACGTCATTGTACTGGGCATGCTGACGCAAGTTCGCCACGGAACCTACTCACTTGAGGATCCCACTGGGGTGATTCAACTGGATTTGCGCGAGGCCAAGTTCCATCATGGACTCTTTACCGAAAATTGTTTCGTACTCGTCGAAGGTTGGTACGAGGACGGCGTCTTCCATGTCACGGCAATGGGGCTTCCCCCGCCTGAGGCCTCGGAGACTAGCAGAGCCTACTTCGGTAGTGCTAACTTCTTCGGCGGACCCCTCGATACGTGCGCCAAGAGAAACTCCGAGCTGCAGAAGCTGGAACATGAATTGGGGGACGACGCGATGTTTGTCCTGATCTCGGACGTCTGGTTGGACAGGCCACTTGTAATGGAAAACTTGCGCAAGCTCTTTGCCGGCTATGCCGCCGTCCCGCCGACTTGCTTCATCTTGATGGGCAACTTCTTGTCTTCCCCATACGGTAGTCAACATGCTCGAGTGCTCAAGGAGCATTTGAGAGCCCTTGGAGAAATGATTTCCGAATATCCTGAGCTGATCGAATCTTCGCGTTTTGTGTTCGTACCAGGTCCGACCGACCCAGAATCTGCCAACATTTTTCCAAGACCCCAGCTCCCCACCTCTCTCACTGAGGAGCTTTCCAAGCGAGTGCCTCGCGCCGAATTTGCCAGTAACCCTTGTCGCCTGCAGTTCTACACGCACGAAATTGTCGTCTTCAGGGAGGACATTGTCACTAAAATGTGTCGCAACTGCATCTTCTTCCCCGAGACCGGAGATATCCCCACGCATTTTAGCAAGACGCTCGTCTGTCAGGGTCACCTGGCCCCCCTGCCACTGCACGTCTGCCCCGTCTACTGGGACTTCGACCGGTCTATGTACTTGTATCCACTGCCGGACCTGGTGGTGGTCGGAGACAAATTCGACCCCTTCTGCACCGAGCAAGTGGGATGCAAGTTTGTCAATCCGGGGTCGTTTAGCAAAAACGACTTCTCCTTTAAGACGTACCTGCCCAGAACCAAGGAGATAGAAGACTGTCAAGTCCCCTCCTGAAGTGAAGCTTGTATACATATGCTCAGTATCGTACAATATAATGACGTTTCTATAAAGACAATCACATTTGTATAAATCACAAGGGAGCAAATGTACAGGTCGCACGAATTTGGACATGATTCACACGAGCGTTATGTACAGGTAGACTAGAGGAGGAAACTGGCCCAAAGGCTCTAAATACTATTACTTGCTGCTTCCTTGTCGCTCGATGATGTCATGAGAAGCTGCAGTTCTCTCTGTAAGACCTCGCCTTTCTCGTCCGCTTTCTCGCAGAAGTGAAATGCACCCTCGGCGTTGCCACAGTCAAAAAGGAATCTGGCGTAGGCGAGGCTTATCTCCTCCGTAAGAACCATGACATGGCTGGTTTCTGGTAGAGCTCTAGATTCCTTACACGCCTCCAGAAAGAGCGCCGCCAGCCAAACCATCTTTGAGGCCAACAACGCGTCCAGTGTAGCTACCAGATCGCCGGAAGACAGCAGGAGCAACACCGCTCGTTTCCTCTCCTCTTTGGTCATGCTGTGCTCGCAGAACTTGTTCACCACTTTGCTGTACTCTTTGCCAGCTAGTCTGCACTTCGCCAGCCAGAGCGAAGCGTCCCACTGGCCGCAAGACTGCAAGTACCCGCAAGCGTCCGCTGCCTTGCCGACCAAGCACAACAGCTGGACCCCTTCCCATAGGCGACCCTCTGCAATCAAGTTGGTGGCCACCAACTTGGTCGTACTGTGCGGTGCACCCTTTTCCACTGAGGCCGCCAGACAGGCCAAAAGACAGTCTTCGTAGTATTTGGCACTATCAGGTTCCGTCTCCAGCAGAAGTCTAACGGCCTCATCACGCTGACCTAAACAGATCTTGGACTCGGCCACTTTTTTTCTCAGGGCGTGGCTTCCTCCTGCACGAGATTCGTGCAGCTGAACTCGCTCTTGCTGGTATCGCCGATAGGACTCTTGGTCACAAGCCACGTCAAGCCTCATATCCAAAGGCTTCTTCTTCTTCTCCAGGATGTGGCAAGCCACTCGCCAGAACTCTGCCTCCCACAGCATGCCTCCACAGAGCCTGGCTGCAACGAGACAGCGAGAAGCTATTGACGGCGCTTCTTCCAAACACTTCTTTGTTCCCGGCGGTAGCAGCTTCATCAGTTGCTTGGCCTGTTCCAACTCAGCTTCAGCCAGTCCGTCTTCAGCGCTCAGTTCAAGGCTGTATCCTTGTTTTCTCCATGGCTGGTGATGGAGCAACACGTGCATGCTAGTCCTCGCCTTGTTAGACAGCAATGGGTGACATGCCAGAGGCTCAGCCAACGTATAGCCCGTTAAGGGCGAAGTCGAGTTCATGAGGTTCAAGCCAGTTACTCGCAGGCAGCCGTCCGCGGTGGCTAACACCGCCCTGTCGGAAGCAGCCCATTCCACGTCGGTCACTCTAATGGCGTTGACAGAGCAGAGTAGCTCTGAAACAGCGATGCACTCCTTCACGTCCCAGACGGAGACGCAGTCGGCGTGTAAGGCAAGCAGTTTGAAATTTCCTCGACCGGGGGCAAACCGGAGCTTCTTGATCTCGCCCCGGTTCGTGGCTATGTTGTGTGAAGCGCGCGTGCGCACGTCCCATACGTTGACATTACCTTCGACGTCGCCGCGCACGATGTGGTCGCTCTTCCACGCAATACAAGATATCGTACCTGCACAGGTGGGGACCATTTTAAAAGGTGTTGTTTGCAATGTACAACTTCACTTCAGGAAGCCCGTATGACATGAGCTAACAATGAGTCACCACGAACACATCGGTCGGGTACTCGTAAGTTACTGTACCGTCTGCTTGGTACCATATTTAACGTGCACCAAAGTAGCCATGAGACCTGTGCTTACGTGAGCAGGTACACAACGTACCTAAACTAGCTTCCGCAGGCAATTTCCTCCCGTCTCGAATAGCATTTCCTTCGACTGAGAAGTGGTAAAGCTGCCCCTCGGGGTCGGTAAAAACGAAATGCTCCTTGGCCACGAGCGCTGGGGCTTGAGTTTGATCCCCATGTTCCTTGGTCTCCTCTACAAAGAAGAAGAGAACGTCACGTGGTGTAGCAGCTAAAACACGACTTTTTTACCTGTTGCTTTCTCCTTCTCCTCTGCGGCCAATTTCTTCCTCAGAGACTTGAGGTTGTGGAGCGGAGACCAATCTAGCGCCGTAACTGGAGGGAACTTCTTGGGCATTGTCCTCAGCAACGTCATGTTGCGAAGATCCCACAGCTCGAATGGTGCGCCAGAAGTTGGCGAGAATGACACGATGAAGTACTGCTTCAAGTGGGACACCCTCACCATCTCTATCGGAGGCTCCTCAGCACGGTGAGAGCGTAGTGATTCAGACCTACCAGTTCGAATGTCCATATGGAAGAGTTCGTTCCTTACAAGGGAGTGACCTCCTGATAGAGTCTGATGGGCGTGACTCAGTATGGTCCACATGCCGGTCCACTCAATTCCACGGACAGGGAAGGTATGCACGGCAAATTCTCGTTCGACTCTTCCAGTTGCTGCGTTGACGATCTGCACGTTGCCGCTGGAGGCGCCCACAGCCAAGTGGGGTACATAGTCGGGGAGGTTCTTCAAAGTGAGCGGCGGACACATGCGTATCACGAATGGAGGCATGCACAGGCCGGCAAGGATCCCGCTAGTGTAGAGACGTAGCGCAGTGGGAGTTTCAGCACACATGTCCAGAGAGCTAGGAAGAAGGTCTTCGAGACACTTTGGTGGCCCGCAGTTTTTGTCCGGGTTGGACGTACAGTCGACGAAGAACAGCCTGCCGTCAGACGTCGATATGGCAACGGAGGACTCAGTGACAGGATTAACGGCCATGCCGAGCACGCGCGCGTTCTTGCCTAGCCTGATGCCCTCGCTGCAGGCTCTCTGTTCGAAGGAGATCTCAAGTACGTTGTCTGCTGAAAAGCTGTCAGAGGTCGCGTCGCTGATCACAGGAGTGGTTGCTGCCACGGATTTGCTCATATTCCTTATTGGCTCCACCATGGGCGTACAGGCAACCTAAAGCAAAAGAGATAATGTTCAGGAGGATCAGGAAGTACACAAACCTGATTTCCAACTACCTGATAGAGTTTTCGCCTGCATCGCAATGACAGGGATCCATGCTCGTTGAGGAGGAACACTGCATCTCGCTGACGACAGGAAAGAGCGTCTACTACTGGCGGACCGTTCCGATCAAATGAAATGAGTCCAACGGTTTGGCCCAGATCCAGGTCCAGGATGAGCACCTCCCTCGGATACACTAACAGCAAGTGGTTGCGGACAGACCGGTGGTATGTGACTTGGAGACATTCGGAAAGTGCCACCTTGTCTCCGTCGTTGCCGCTCTGCCCACCCCCTCCAAAGTAAACGTCTCCCATCACGAACTCTTTCATAAGTCGCTTTATCTTGATCCTGGCTCTCTTGCCCTTTTCTTCTACGGTGTCAACTGCAGTCTTGGTGGGACTGTCTCTGGAAGGTCCGAGCACGTAGAACTTCTTGCCGCTTCCTCCTGGCCCTCTTGAGTAGCTGAAGTCGTCAGAGAAGAGTATACACTCCTGGCAGCGGAACGCCATCCGCGATGTGTCGAACGGGTCGAAGTCAAATCCCAGTAGCGTCTCGGCGTAAGTCTTGCGCCAGACTTTGCTTCCCGACGCCGTGTCCCACAGCACCAGCGTCGCCGGCGGGTGCAGCGCCAGCAGTAAGTGGCCTGTATTCTCCACCCGTCCGTCGGCCCACTCGAGCTCATGAACCGGGCGCGATCCGTCTCGCAGCACTGCCTTGGCTTCTCCCGACTTTGCATTCCAGACGACCACGTGACCAGCGGAGTCGGCCGACGCCAGGGTTAATCTGTCGGCTGCGTGGCGCTGCGTGAGGGCCCTCAACCATTGCACTTTCGTCACGAGCGACCTGTGCTTGTCAAGAGTCTGGGCCACCTGTAGACTCACAGGGTCCACCAGCACCACAAGGCAATTCGAGGCGAAGGCGACCAAACCGCAGGAGGCCGACCAATCAACGGCGCGGGAGTTTGTGGCGTGACAGGCCCCCGTCACGGTCCTCGGGGCCACCGGCGCGATGCCGCTTGAAGAGGCTGTGGCCTTATTGCCCTCGTCGCCTCCCTTGCCCTCCATTTCGACGAGGACTCCTGGAAGATGGGACCGCTCTCTGTTGTCGCACTGTCAACCCGGGATGTTGGTTCAATTCGGAGACCAGCGCTTTGGTCAAAGGAACTCCTACGGCCTCGTTTGTTTCACAGAGAACGGCAGCGAGCAGTGACCCGAGAACTCCTTGTTCTCAAACCTCCTCGAACATCTGCTCGTATACGTGAACCTCGAGCTCAAGCATATGTGTAGTTGATAAAAGTAAAAAAAAATATGTCTCACTCATGACTTCTCACATTGAAGCAGCTTGCATTCTACCAGATTCCAGCAAGTGGCTCCCGTCGTCTGCTGTTAGCTTGATAAGAGCTGCCAGCTTTTGGATCTCAGTGGTAAACGGTCAGCTCTGTCACTGCGTGTTGACAGCACGGACTATCATACACTGGATTTCGGATAGGGTGAGCGGCCTCAGCTGGCTGCTGCAGCTGGCAGAGAAATGGTAAGCAAGTCAGCTGTCGCCATGAGGGACATATTCTCTTGAGTTGTTGGAAAAGACTACACCAACAGTCGTAATAGTCTTGACGCAATACGTCTGTTTGACGTTCGTAGCAATATTCGTTTGTATAATGTTCATTAAAGGATCATAATTTTTCTATCTATTCCGGAATATCAGACCTTAAAGCGTTATAGCATGTGTGGCGAGAGCAGCAGCGGGGGCTCACCTAGCCAGTCTAACTCAACCTGATCACTGAATGAATACAAAACTTTCAAAATGAATTTTGAGTCAAATTACATATTACGTTGCTGTAAGAGGACTAATTATTATTGTTTTTGGATTGGATTGGGACATTCTCTTTTAATGGGCAGATTTTAGGTAATTAAATTGCAAATGCGATGGTTGTGAACAAACTTAAATGTTAAAAGACAATTTTAAATTAATTTCCGAGTGATTTTAAATGTCTTCGGCCGTCAGTCTTTGACATGAAAAAAACCTTCCCCGGAAATTAATTTGAAATCTAATCCAATAAAACCCTATATTGCAGCGACCCAATGTATAGTACTAGACCTCTATACACATGTACATGTATGCTAACACCTGACTGATCATACCAGAGAGGATTTATTGTGAGAAACGGCAGTGCTGCCCGCGCGAGCTGTGCTAATGGTCCGGGAAAAACCACACTCTGGCTGTCTGCTGTCGGAACCACTGTATTGAACTGGGCTATGATTGCTCCTCATTCGTCGAGACATGCAACTAGTACATAAGAAGTCAATCACCAATCTGGACTGTGCATTGCAGGTTGGCTGTGATGTCATTGGTGATCAACGAAAAGTACGGTTAACTCCACAAAATAAACTCTCCATGTTTTCCATCCTGTCTGATCCCCAAAATGTTGAATTTGCTGATAAAAAAACCTCAGTCTCCTCCTCAGTCTTTTTGGATCACCCTGTAAAGAAGCGTTTGAGCTTTGCCTGTTTTGTCTCTGGTAAGCAGAGCGTTCGGCGTCTCTGACATTCGCAGAGGAAGAGCAGCTTTTTGCACAGAACACAGTGGAGATTCAAGATTGAAGTCTTATGTACCGAGGGCTTTTTTGGAATCGACCCATTTATGACGTATGAACCTTCTGAATAGTAAAATCTCAATATAGTAAAGTCATTCAATCTTTCATTATCTGTAAACTTAGGTGTGCTAACAGACACCTGTGTCCAATATTTTGCAATTCTGTCAGTCGCTGCCATTTGAGACCAGGATTGCTGCTTTGGGTGTTTTTTACGAAGTTTAGAGGACAGCAGACTTTAACGACCTAACAGAAGTGCAAGAAACTCAGTTTGTGTCCTTGGCATCACCCTCCTTTTTTCACTGCTAAAGAAGTGTTCTGCTCCTTCCTCGCTACTTCAATGACCGTAAGTCCATGCATTCAGAATGTATGCCCATCTGTAAGTCTCCGGGCCCTGTGGAAGACCGAATCTTACTCACACTATACCGTACATAAGTACAATAATGCAGCATAACACGGTACGTGTATGTTTTGGGCGCCCACTTTCTTCTTCTGCGACAGCTGACTCCATGTCGCTTCTCCTTGCTAGCTTCAGCAGCTGTCTGTATCTTCGGTCCAGGGCAGAGAACAGACATCTGTCATCGCTAACCGTCTTCTCGCAACTCTGACTGTCTATGCTTCGAGGGCGTCAGATCCAGGTCGGAGAGGTGGTGCCTTATCCAGCGTCTAAGGCGGGTTTGCTGGGTTGCAGAGCCGAGTTGGCCACTTCCTTGCTGCTCATGCGAGGAGACTCTGCTGATGATGTCACTGACGTACAGGACTGTCTACGGTCGTCAGAGATTCGTATTGATTTGGTGCTTATTTTACGGGCTTGTCGTTCACATTACCGAGAAAATGGCATCGTCAAGTTTTGTACAGCTGAATCAGCTCTTCTATTTATAAGAAAATACAAATTTCATACGAAGCATCTTGGACTGACCTAACACAACATGCACTTAGTGAACGTCAGTGACGTCACATCACGTCAGCTGACAATCAGCCGATGTTAAGCTCTTGAGACTCCGTCGCCACTCGAGCTGGGCGCGGGTCTGGTCGGGTTTCGGGTCGAGCTCTTGAGATTGTTTTTTCTGTTGTTCTGAGTTTTTTGAGCCGAGCTTTTTTTGTAACGTGAAGCTCAAAACCAAAGCAAAGCGACTAATTTTCCCCTGAAGAAAAGCAAGAAAAAGTGGCGTATTGATGCACATCTTTATATGCCAAGTTTCCTTTCCCTTGCACAAGTAATTTCCCTATTCTAAACGTCATGCATCCTTTGGCCAAGTGTGATAATAACTGTATATTTATCGATGCTTACTTCGAGCAGCAAATTAACTTTTGGCAGGATGGAAATTTTTCTCAATTGAGTCGGGTTCTTTAAAACTCGAGCTTGGCCCAGCTCTACTTGGCACTAGTCGAGTGAGGCAGGGGGAGCAAGCAGAGCTGGCGATCAGCAAACATTACGGATGAGGTAACTAAGTCACTTTGTAGATGCGCAATGCTCTGAGTCACAAAACGAGAGACCAGAAAACTCCGCTGCTTCTCCCTCGGTGACCCTCCGGGTCGTCTGCGTATCATGTACTGCCTGCAGTGGTTGATCCCGGTGCTGCTCATCCCCAAACCGGTGAACCCGGCGCTCCTCTACAATCACGTTGTGTTGATGGTGCTCTACCTCACCGGCTTCTTCCTTGAGCGCAAGCCGTGCACCATCTGCAGCATTGTGTTTCTTGTCGCAGTTCTGCTCATTTGCTCCAGCGGTAAGAGCTGCCTGCTCTGGGACGTCGAGTGTTCCGAAGAGGCCGACATCCAAGCACAGTGATCATTACCTACAAGTCAGAAGCTCCAGTTCAAAACCATGAAGATCAACGAGAGGACCCTAATCGCGTACTCGACGGCCCAATCCACTCCAGTGGACCGAGAGGGTTGGATGTGGAAGCGTGGCGAGGTGAACCGGAGCTTCCAGAAGCGTTACTTCGTCCTCAGGGGCAATCTACTCTTCTACTTCGAGAAGAAGAGCGATCGTGAGCCGGTGGGAGTCATCATCATGGAAGGGTGCACCATCGAGTTGGCCGAAGAGGAGCACGAGAAGTTCGCCTTCAAGATTGCCTTCCACGGGGAGGGAAAGCGAACTTACATCCTCGGCACGGAGTCCCAGGTAATAAGGAAAAGACCTTGCACAATCAAAGACACTTGGGCAGAACAACCCATTCGTACATAGAGTTGAGTTGGATGAAAGGATTAATTAGTTTTTCCACCCCTGCATCTTTTAATTCGCTCTTTCACACCGCAGGAAACGCTTGAGGGATGGATGAAAGCCCTTGCGTGCTCCTCGTATGATTACATGAAGTTGATGGTAGCCGAGCTGGAGCAGCAGCTGAAAGAGCTGGAGGAGACTGAGCAGGATAGTGAAGAACCGAAGGCTCCTCCAAGGCAGAGGACTAATCCTCTCTATTCCAGCAATGATGATACCAAAAAGACAAAGAAGACCTGGCCTGTGTTACATGCTGAGCTGGGACAAAGAATCATTAAAGACAGAGCCAAGTGGTGCGATCTACGTGCTACCTCTGAAGAGCCTCTTATTCATCTAGCCTAAAGAGTGAATTTTATCTGTTCAGTGTTGTATTGCTCCTATTCGAGTAATCTTTTTCTAGAAGAAGAAAATTGGATAACAAGTGTTTAAAGTATAATGCTTCAACATAATGAAGCAGGTAGATGCCAAAATAAGGTGACCATGACGTAAAGTCATTTGATAAGGCACTATCTGGTCAAGTCTACACAATAACGATACACAAAGAAATAGAGTAATAATACTGTTTTCTTATGGTACACATTCTCCGAGAGAAGTCAGTAGTAGTTGCTTCGTCGGTACAAGTCACCCTTGATGTCTGCGAAGTCCCTGAAGTTCTGGAAGAAGTCCTCGTCATAGCTTGGAGGAGGAGGTGGTGGTCTGCCGTTGTATCGGGAATGGTAGAAAGTCTCGGGATCGTAGAAGGTGCCTCCTTTGATCACTTCGAAGTTACCCGATCCCAAGATCTCGTTGTCCCTGTCGACTTCTTCGAAGCCCCTACTGCCGAGGTCGTTTCCTCGCGGGTAGCTCTGCACTGATTGCTGCGGATAGGGATCGACACGATGAGGGGGCGGTCGCCTCAGCGGACGTGGACTTCTGACTGCGGCCTCATCCACATTGTAAGGTCGGGCTCTGGCCCGTGGAATCAACGGTTGCAGATGATGAAGTTCTCTGTTGCGTACATAAGGCTGATTTCTTTGGCCAAAGACCTCGTGCGACGTGGAGAAGAAATCATCAGTATCCACGTCTTCCCAGAAGCCCGGATCAAAGCCAAATTCGTCCAGTTGCTGTTGCTGTTGCTGTTGGCGGCGTCGCTGATTGCGCAGACGAAGGTGTCGTCGACGCTGTTGCTGGTGTTGCTGGTGCTGATGCCGCGCTCTTCGGGCATGCGACAGGCGCATCACGTCCGGTTCGGCACTACGCTTGGAGCGCTGTCTGATCTTCATGCTCTCGAAGTTGGTGCCCATGGCTTCCAAGGACTCCGGCCTCTCAAAGAAGCCACCCTTCTCTTCTCGGTGCGTGCTGTAGCGATCCTCATACGATCTCCTTTGATTATAATCATATGGAGATTCTCCTTCGTATAAATCCGTCTTGTCCTCCTCAAAGTATTCGGTCAGCGGAGGATGGAAATTGCGAAAATGCTCGGGAGAATGAGTTATTAGCGGTGGATGAGTCGGATGAGTCGGTGGCGGAGGTGGCGGAGGTGGAGGTCGCCTGGGTGGAGGAGTCGGAAAGTCTTCGGGCCCTGGTGTTGGGATCGGTCTGGGCGTTGTTTTGAATGGACGAGATGACCCGACTATTGGTCGCCTGTGCCTAGCGGGACTCAGTCTCTTTGGGTGATGCGGAGGAGGTGGAAAAGGACGTTCGCCCACTTCGATCAAGCGGCCGCCGCCATTCAGTGATCCTTCATCGTCAAAGAGCTTGTACGAAGCTTCGTCCTCGTCCGTTTCGTACTCAAATTGCTCACTGGGCTTGAAAAAAGGCTTGAAGCCGTGCTCGATGTTCTCCTCGGAGGGAAATCTCGGCCCCTTCAGTCGCCCGGAGCCACTGAGGGCATCATTTGGTCGACTGTAGTCCCTGAACGGGAAGTCTTTCTCCCTACTAGGAGACTTGAACTTTGGCGGGATTCCTGCATTTATATCGAGATCTCTGACAGGTTCCTGCGGTCTCTGACGCAAGCCGCCGTTCTTATACAACAGTGAAGGCAGCGGCTTTTGATGTCGCTTAGGCCGCTGGAAGCGAGGGATGGCGGGATTTCCCCTAGGGGGTCTCGGCGGCTGCTCGAAACTCTGACGAGGAAATTCTGCGTGTTCCTCAGAGCGGAAAGGATTCTGCCCGATGTGAGAGAACAGATCCCTGATGCTGCCGCTGTCTATGGGGGGGTTGTTGGAGACGACTGGTCCTTCATCAAGCTCCTCGTACTCGAACTCAGGATATTCCTCCACGAATATTTCGGTGTCGTCGCTGGGAATCTCTGCAAATATCTCGCCTTCCCTCTGACCATGGTAAGGAACCTGGTGAAGTTCGATGTCGTAATCTGGGTCTGGCTCTGTTAGCCTGAATCTATTCTGTTTCGTTCTTAGCCTGGTCGGCCTGTCAAAGATTGTCGATCGGCTGAAGCCTCGTTGGTGTTGGCCCTGTTGGTGGTCAGCACTATACTGCCTCCGCGAAGGCCCCTGAAAGCTGTTCAGGTCTGACGGTTGCGGCCTTTTACTGCTGCCAGGCCTCGGCCTCTTGTTAGAAGGCCTCCTCCTCCTGTCTCCTTCTAAGTCGTTCTCGGGGTAAATCTCATCCGCGTTGTTTGGCGGCCAGATCCCTCGACCGCTGCCGCCATCGGTGAAGTGCGATCTGCTTTTGAAGGGGTAATCAGAGGAAGGCTTGTGGGGGAACGATGATGATTGCACTTCAGATAAAGGATTTCTCCTGTAGTCTGCTGCTCCTGTTACAGGATTGCGTCTGAAAGACTGCTGCCTCTGCTGCTCTTGCAGCTTGTAATCGCGATGATGAAATGATGGGGGCGGCGATACGTCACCCCCCTCGCCCTTGCGCGGTTCCACTCCAGCCTGGCTGCTCTGCTCCCCCTCCTTGATCTCCGTCTGGAGAGGAAGGTTGGAGACGCCAATCACGTCATACGGAGACTTGCCGTTCCAGCTGGGACTGAGGCTGTGCGCACGTGGGGACTGTCGGATGGTGCGAATCCACTCGTCGATCAAAGAGCCTTGTCTGCGCTGCTGGCTCTGGCAGACATTGAGGCTGACCAGAAGAATGAGGAAAATGTTGATGACAGACAGAAAACTGCACCGGAGAAGACGACACGGAGGAGAAGCCATGCTACTTCTCCGGTGCGAACTGACAAGTATCCTTAGCGCGCTTGAGATGCCTGAGCGCGCGAGGATTGGTTAGCACCTCTCTGCGTCATTGGGAGGGAGCAGAGCAATCCGAAAGTGCGCGCATAAGCTTTTCCTCTGTCCGTCCGTCCGTACGTACGTAGGTACGTACGCGTAGTAGCATAGGATACTGCTACTAGCCACGCACACGTCCTGCCCCTCGACCATCAGAGTGCGCGCGCGCGTGCACACGTGCTGCCCTGGTGAAAATAGTTCTCTCTTCGTCAGGTGGTCGCCATCGAGACCGTTTTGGCATCCCACATCCCACGTATGTACTACGTTCTCACTCGACGCTCTGCGCGCGCAGGACAGAGCTAAAAGCGCGCTCACCTGACGGATACTCTACATTGCTGCCTGTTACGTCCGGGTTTCACGAACACATTTCCAAGGAGAAAAGGAAGAAAACTGAGAATCTGTAGGCAGCGCAAGTGCATCTGCGCAGCGGAGCAGCCTTGTGGACGTCTGAGCGCGCCTTAAGTCGCGACTTTTGGAGCGATCGCAAGGCCAGGGGAGGCTGATAGATAGTTAATTGGTATGTAGTATACCATCTGCGTGCACAGCAGTCAATGTGCACAGAAAGTACGCACATACGCATCATGCGTGTCGTCTGAAAAGGTACTAACTACACATGCACCGATCGCACTTGTACGCATAGCGCACAAGCTGACCAAATCACCTGCGTGATGGCAACCAGCGAGAGAAGGCAGGAACTTCAGCTTTTGCCATTGTCTCTCTATCGGTTGGTTGAGGCGGACAAAAAACGAGTGCGGAAGTTGACGATGACGTGCGTAGAATTTCATTCTTTCAAGTGGGGAGATTTCTTCTTTGTCTCGAAGGGCTCGAAGGAGAGGATTTCACGCGGAATTTATCGCTTTTATGGCTCAATCTTCCTTATCACACACTTGAGGCACACATGTTTTCTCCGGGGACGATGGAGATACCCAGACCGGAATCCTTCGGGGCAGATGTGGCACAATATTCTTTTTCCTTGAAAGAAAGAATGCAATTTAATACGACGAAGAAGTAGGCTGTAGACGACAATGGGAGTTCACTCGTCTTCATGATCAACTATGCTGGCTGAAAACACCACGGCACCTAGAACATTTGCAATATGTGTTGCGTACATGTACATGATGAATTACAAAAGTGTAACAGTACGAGGACATTTTGCTCAACAGAAAGAACGCTGACCACATAAGATGTATGCAAATATATATTTTTGTTTAGGTCAGCGGATTTACCGTACAGTACGTCAGTGCATGGTGCATAGAACCATCCATTATGGAAGAGAGCACAAATTTCCAAGGTATGCGGAGCAGAGTATTTTCCAAATTTGCAAAAATGCAAGTTTTTGCAACAGACAAGACTTCTTCTGTTATCTTTATGCATTTTGTACGGGGAATACGTGACCATTGATCACTTTCAGGGCCATCTTACAACGCCTTGCGGCATCGGAGGAGGAGGAGAGTGAGAGGTCAGAGATTTGGAAACCTTCTTTCAAGTTGTTTACGCAGACAGAGCTGCGGTGACCTGTGGTGCCCGATTACAGCCGATGGAGCAGTGAGGAAGAGATGATTTCTAATGCCTCAAGGCGATGTTTTTCCTCCACGAACAAAGAAGTATTGCTCTTAGTCAGAAAGGGTCAAGAGGTGGAGAAAGATGCAACACTTGTTGGTCGCGCTTACTCTCTTGCTGGTTGCGTCCGCGTTTCCCACCAACAAGCAACGGGACGAAGTGCAACAGCCATCCAGAGAACATCCCCGGTACACTCATTATGCACATGGCCAAGGTCAGGAGCAGCAGCAGCAGCAGCCCCGTCACAGGACGAATAGACATAGAAGGGACGAGGCTCACGAGGCAGACGAAGGCGAAGGCAAAACCAAAGGCGAAGGCGAAGGCGAAGGTGAAGGCGAAGGTGGCGAAAAAGGTGTCGCCTTACGAGCGTTGCTCTCGGAGGCCAGTCGGTACATGGATCCCCCAGAACTAGAGGCATACGATCTTTCTGATCCTGATGCCGTGGTAGCGTTGAGGACAACGGTCGAGGACCTGCAGGCCAAGAACGCCGCGTTTAACTTTGGGTATTCTGTGCAGGTACTGTAGCTTGCCTGTAAGACTGTGGCGTTATACCACCAATCTCATAATTTTCTTTCCACGACTAGGATGGCATCAACGATTCCTTTATGGAGAGGATAGAGGAACGCGATGGTCCGAACGTGCGCGGAACATTCACCTACAGCGATGGATTCGTCGAAAGAACAGGTGAGAAGCTGCTGATTATGAAAGTCTTTTATGATGTAGGTACTGTGCTGTGTAGTGAGCGCGCGCAATAGAAAACTGCGCAACCAAGACATGTGTTGCAGTAACTCAGCGACGATACATGAAATTGGCCGCTACTTTCAATAGACAGCGGCAAGGTCGGCATTAGACCTACAAGTCACGATTCAGCCAGCCTCTCTGCCCCAGTTAGGGGAGTGGAGGGCACCGCAGCAAAATCCTTGGCTACATACAACGCCTAATTATTGGCCATCGACGTGTACTAAGAGTACTTCTATTCGCCACATTCGTGACATAAACATGACATTTGGTCTTCTCGTTTATCATTTTCTCCCCTTTAGTATCCTATGAAGCCGACGAGAATGGCTACAGAGTGACCAAAATGGAGATTGAATCGATTGGAGATGGTCCCAAACGCAATGAGCTTGGCAAAGCCATGGTACAGCAGTTTGTCTCAGGTGTAGAGACGCAATATGCCATTCAGGCAGAGCCTCTGGAGGACGATGAAGGTGAGGACGAAGGTGACGATGCGGGGTCCGCTGGAGCCGACGGGGAAGACACCGTTGGGGACGACGTGGAAGAGTCCGCTGAAGCCGCCGAGGACGACACCGTTGGAGACGGCGAGGAAGACTTGATCGGAGCCGACGAGGAAGAGTCCATCAAAGCGGATGAGGAAGAGTCCTCTGAAGCCGACACCCGCCTCCTTGACATCAGGGCTTCTGAGTCCTCATTTGTCGAATAGCATGCCTATTGTACGATGTGCAAACGTGCTACCACTAGCAATGTGCACCCTGCATGATATGATCTCAAGCTGCTTGTTCGGGCATTACGTGGAGTTATTTCGCGCTATTGTAATCGCTGTCAGTTGTCACCTGTGAAGAACACGATTTCTTTGTTCATCAGTAAGACCGAGCAGAGGCCATTTCTGACGGACCTTGCACTCATCATGGAGATTGATACACGTTGGTGCAATCTTCCTCCATGGTACAGCAGGCCAGCGGCCGCGTCGCCTTCACCAGCAGTGCTGCGGCTGCTGCTTTACGGACTGCAGTGACATCGCTGCGTCTCTGGTACATAATGGTACATGCAGGCAAAACCCGTGCAGGCAACACATACACACGTAGCAGGGAAAGACAGCTTTGTGAGAAAGCCATTGCCTTTTCTTTCCCGTGTGCAAGTGCGAGGTTCATGTGAGTAATGGAATTCCACACAACTAGGCTGTCATGCTTCCTTTCTAAGGTAAAAGGAGTAAGGTAAGTGCCATCGACAAGAAGGCCGAACGTATTCTATTAGAAGAAGCACTAAGATCCCCGGAGCAGAAAAGAGAAGGAGAGAAGAAAGTCTATCCTTTCCCGCTCGGTCCGCTACCCTTGGAAGGCCATAAGTGCTTGCCTTTGATGCTAGAGTGCGCAGCTGATTTTTGGCCTTTCTCAGAACTTAAAGGACGTGCAATTATATTGCTTCACAAAAATGGACCCCGAAGAGAAGATTTCGGTAATGTACTTTCCAGGTAAGATTTAGACCATTCAGGCATTGCACATACGGAAGCTAACAAAGTGAACGTGATTCTAGATTTGTCAATGGATCATGTGCGCCAATCTTCTGGCCATGTCTAAGAGCTTTTTGCAGAGGTAGATGCGCCGTATGTAACTCAAAGCACGCTGATAGTTGACGTAAGCTCTGGTGTTCTTGCGTGCCAATGTAACACTTTTCTGGAATGTCCAGTATCCTTCTAAGAAATGATGCAGTAACCATCACAAGTCATGTTCGTTTCCTTTTCCAGAAGACAAAGAGCCGAGCTATTGGATGTTTGCCATGATCGGCATATGCTGCCTCTTCATCGCTTTCGTGGCGTTTTCCCTCTTCACCATGTGGTAAGAAGATAGTTGTAGCAACGTCATGCGCCACAAATCCATCCCTCTCCAATGCTTTTCAGTCGCAATAAGCACGGCAATCAGTCTGGATGACATCACCACGCGAGGACGCACAGCATCATGTCAACGAAAAGCTCGCGGATTCACTGATAGCTATGAAATGAGTGCCTATTTCAGCCACGCAGTATGCAGCACGTCCTGCGCAAGCCAAGCGAAAGAGTCCGATCTCCTCCAGGTTGCTTTACACATTTAACTTATCCTCTGTCCCCCTTCACTGACCATGCCCTTCCATCGGACACTTTTCATGGCCAATACTCGTTGGTACAATTACTGATATTTAGAAAACTTAGACTGTAAGCTGTGTAGAGACGCCTCCTTTTTTAGCTGCAGGTCCTAGCTTAGTATGGTTATAACAAATAGATACACAAATGAACTGGCGCCTTGCACTTGCTGCAAAGTAGGTTACGAACTGTAAGTACAAAATTCATATCTATGATAGTGGCAAGGCAACAAGCCTCTAAAAATGATACGTAATACATGAACGTGCGTATGGTATTTATCTAAATACACAAACCGTGACAGCGGCGAGAGCAGCGAAATGTTTATAGCTTCGCAAGCATATGGTATATAACATTGGCACAGGATCTGTAAATTTTACTAGGCCGTCTTTCTGCCCAGATATGAGAATGAAAAGATACCTGATAGACCCAATAGAGCAGTCTCGATGTAGCCTCACCCAAAGAGTAGAAAAGAGATATTTTTGCAACTTCGTTCACCAGCTATCTGGACACACTGTACTTTCGGTCTCATGTCTTCTCTGGCCTTCCTGCACTAGTTCTGCACAGGTTATCGATCCTGTCCTTGTTATGGACATCCTGACATAATAGCTCACTGCTTGAATCCGCGGACGCTTTGAGGCTATTTCTTATTTCTCTCTTGCACATACCACATGTAGATACTTAACTATTACATTGATTACAAACGCACTGGGTTCTTGACGGTTACGCTGACGATAGTGATGTCGTCGTACGGCTTGTCTGTTTTTGGATGCGCCTTGGCATTTGAGATATTCTGCGCCACCTCCATGCCCTTAGTGACCCTACCGAAGACCGTGTGCTTGTTGTCCAGCCAGGGGGTGGGTACCACAGTGATGAAAAATTGGCTGCCGTTGGTATTTGGCCCAGCGTTCGCCATAGACAAGGTGTAAGGTCGATCGTGTCTCAGCCGCGGATGAAACTCGTCCTCAAACTCCCCGCCCCAGATTGACTCGCCTCCTGTGCCGATGCCAGTAGGGTCGCCCGTCTGGACCATGAACTGCTTGATCACCCGGTGAAATAGGTGACCATTGTAGTAACCATTCTTGGCATGCACGCAAAAGTTCTCCACAGTCTTGGGGCATTCGCGAGGGAACAGCTGTAGGTGGATGTCTCCAACCGAAGTGTGTAACGTAGCTTGATCAAAAAGACGCGGAGCTCCCTTTTCCTCAGTGGCCGCTATGATGTCTTCTTTTGAAGGCCTTTCGTTGAACACGTCCCTGTCGGCGTCCACGCTGGACGTGTCTTTTGGAGAACGGCGACTGAACAGGTAGAAACGGTTCTTCTTGAAGGCGGAGGCAAAAGTAGTTGGATCACACACGCCGCCGTCCAACGCTGGGTTTTCTGACGCCTGGATCTCTACGGTGGAGGCCACGTTTGATTGCTTCACCAGCTCTTGGAAAAGGCCAACATTAAGGAATCGTAGATTTTCTGGCCTCCCTAAAACACGAGCTCCTTTGTTGGTGTAGATATTGACTACCTTGATTCCCACCAAGCTGGCGTACAGTATGAAGTTGCTCGTTCGATCAAATATGATGTTATTATGTCGGAGCATGTCCGCCTTTTCAAGATCTTTTTCAGTGGACACTTTGCGATTGAAGTCCATGGTAGGGAAAATTTGTTTGACCTGTTGCAGTTCGATGTAGTGCTTCAGGCTCTCATCAATGACGCAGTAGAGTTTTCCCGTGAGGAAGCGGAAGATCCGCACCTTCTTGTCGGCAGCGAAAGAGGCAAAGAATTGACCGTTGGGCGAAACGGTCAGATTAAGCGGGCGCGTCTGGTTCTTGGCAAACTCGAAGAGATCAGTGTCCAGCTTAGACTGGAACCGAACATTCTTGGGGAAGTCGTAGTCGCCACGAGGGCCCGCCCAATATTCTAACATTCCGCCAGAGTCAGCCGACAGCACCACGTCAAGTGAGGGATTATACGCCAAGCAGGTGACTGGCTTCATATGAATGTTGCCGAGAGTCTTCATTGGTGGAGCGTTGGCGCTTCCCCGACCGTCATAAATGTAGATTTTGGTAGCGTCGTCGCCACCTCCTTCAGCAATGGCCAATGCCTGTATCGCATCCCCTGGACGGTGGATCCACTCACAGCATTCCGGAGTGAAGCCTATTAAAAAAGAGTAATACTACCCTTTACAACGCACCCGTAATATTCACATAACAGGTTCGTTACCATGACCTACCTAGCTTGATCACGTTGATCATATCAAAGTTGATCACGTCAAATATCTTGGCGTGCTTGTCGTTAGAGATCGTGCAAAGCAAGGTGCCGTTGTGGTTCATTTTGATGTCCTGGATGTTGCCCAAGTGAGCCCTGAAGTGCTTGACAAATTCAATACCGATCTGATGCTTCTTCCAGAACTTGATATGGCCATCGCAGCTGGCTGTTACAATAAATTCGGTTTGAGCCACGACCACGAAGGTCACGTGGTCGCGGTGCATGAAGCTTCTTTCGTAGGACTCGCTCTTTGGAAGGTTGTCAAGGTAGAGGCTCTCAAATTCGAGTTTTTTTCGCTTTTTAGCTGGAGCCGCTTCGCTGGGGAGAGGTCCAATCCAGCCGTCATCATCGTCATCATCAGTGCTGGTTTCCTTGTTCTCCTCTCCAGCCTTCTCCTCAACATCCTCTTGTTTTCTCTTTGGGGGTGGACTCTGCTCAGTTTCGCTCATGGTGAAAATGTTGTTTATGCCTCTGAAACAGAACACACACAGCATGAGCAACATTGAGATCATTAAGATGCTCCTGTTACGAGCTGCAGGTAACATTCCTGATGAGGCTAACCAAATGTGAAATGTATGGGATTTAATACGCAATTTTGTCGCAAGGGGAAGAAAATAACTATTTTAACTGCTGAAGGTGTAGAAAAAGCCTGTGCAGCAGCAGTATTAAGGGAATTGTGTTTCGTAGTGTTCGGGGCTACCAAGGTCCAGTACTTAAGCACGACATAGACAGGACTGCAGGGACTGCCTTAAATGCCAAATTTTGCCAAATGTGAAGTTAAACTGAATGTGAAGGAAACCACTGAGGTCACCAGCAAAAGTATATTTCTAATCTTGTTACATTTTCGTCTTTTTAAAAGTTTATCTATATGCAACACGTACATGTATACATGAACAAACCTTTTTGAGACGTTTAAACGTAAAACATTACTTTTGACCCTCGACTTCTGCTAATTTTCTAGGGGATGCTTACTTCTGCATAGGGGTGTTTTTATAACTTTACATACAGACACTCCCTGAAATATAAGTGAACCCAGATATTACTGCAGGAGAAAATGCCTTCGTTATTCATGGTGGTCGAGTTACGGGAATTTTACCCCTCAACAATTTGCCTGGGCCAGTCTGTGCGGAACAGAAATACGTATGAGGATCGAGCTAACATTATATTCGACTACCAGTTTCAGCGACCAACCACGCTTATCTCAACACATTGTCCCAGAATCCCAAACTAGCGCGGTCTCGCTTCCCGTTCTTTGGGGTGCTAGACGGTTGATCATGGACGCTGCAGAAAGTGAGGTTCCCTTCAATTCTAATCTTTTTCTCAGGCGACAACGTCTCTGGATCTTCGCCTGCTAAATTCTCTTGCTGGTTGAACCCCTGCACCATGACACCCATCTGTCCACCATCTCCGGTTCCGCCTTGGAAATTCTCTGCAGATCTTCCTCTCCCTCCAATTCGTCGTAGCTGCTCAGCACTGACCACGCCGGGCTCACCGGAACTTTGGCCCTGGACTCCAATCAAGGGACCTTGCTTCTCCAGCAACTCTACCCGGGAATCGATGGCGTCAAATTGCCACCTCCAGCTGACGTTGTACAGAAAGGGCCGGTGGTCGAAACGGTTGTCATCCGGGCTGTAGGTCTCCGCATGATAAGCAGGTGTCAGCACCGTCATCTTATGCCTGTTGATGGCGTAGTAGCGGAAGAAGAGTTTTACCTTTTCAGCCGTAACTGGCGGGGTGTGCTTGTCACGCCAAATGTGAATCAGCTTGCCGAACATCGAAAAAGGACCGCAGTTCTGTTGCTTTCTTAAGCGGCCGTACAACGACAGTTCTTGATACGTCATGCCCATGTCCTGCTCATCTGTCTGAGCTATGCGTCCACCTTCTCCCAGTGGCTCCAACTCTGCTGTTGGTGCAGCGTTTAGGATGTCGTCCAATGCACTTAGCTCGAAACGTTGGCGTGCATAGCGCAAGAAACTCCGCAGGTCCGTCTTGGAAATTCCACCAATGGGATTGATGTCTGCGCTGGAACAGTCGTACTTGGTCATGTAGCCTCGCAATGCCTCATCCACATTGGCGGAGCCCAACACCAGTAACCCGCCCGGTCTGTCTCGTGCCCATAACATGAGCTGGGCAAAAAGGTAAGCCAAGACCATACGCACTCTCGCCTGGACATTCTGCAGGGCGAGATTTTCACGTACACTTCCTCCGTGGATACGAAACTTTGGAATGAGACCTGTGGTGGTGGAAAAGATGCTGACAAAAGCCTTTACGGCCAGGTCAATGCCCACGCTCATGTGGTAAGAACCAACTTGCTGTGCCAGACGTTTGGCCCTCGCCTTTGTCTCCTCTGAGCTATTTTCACTGCCCATGTAGCATGTCACAAAAAGTTTGTTGCAGAGCTCCTTGGCATCCTTGGGTTCGTAGTCTCTTGTACCAGTAACTCTCCGCACATCGCTCAAAGCGGTCTCATCTCCACCAGCTATTGCGTCTACCACCAAACGGCACATGGAGTAGACAATGGTGGCTGTGCTAGAGGAGTCGACGCCACCGCTCAATGGCAAGAAAAATCCACCTTGGCCGCTTCGTCTCAGGTAATCCCACAGCCAGCATGCAGGGCCTAGAAGGATCTCTTCATCAGCACTGTGGTACGCCCAATTCATGGGCAGGTGAGTGGGGAAGAAGAAATCATCATCAGAGGACAGGGAAAAGTTAACTTCGATCCTCGGGTATGCAGGAGCTGAAGCAGCCTTAACATTTCTGCTTCTGATCTGATTCCGATAAGCTCTAATGTCCTCCAGGTCCACAGTGGCTGTAGCAACCTCCACTTCTTCTATGGCATATTGTCGCGTGCGTGACACTATGTCACCATTTACGCTTATGCACGAGCACCCATTGAAGTAGACGCGATCGCCGTCGCCGCCGCGGGCGTTGCTGAAGAGGTAGCACCCGCCAGACTTAGCAGTAGCTCCACGAACAAGGTCCACGGCCACATATGCTTTGCGCAATTCCATGTATGAGCCCGATGCGTTGACGAAGATCTCCACGCCGTCCAGCCCCATATCCACGTGCTCGCTCTGGCAGTTCCACAGCTCCTCGCAGATCTCATAGCCAATGCAGGTGTCATTGGTAGCGATGACGGCATCGCCAAAAGGTACCTTGATCTGTCCTGTTGCCTCTCGCACAAACCGCGGCAGGTAGAAATCTTCTGTTTGACGCGTCTTCGTCCAAGCAGTGAACCAGCGGGTCTCGCGGTAGTTGCCATCGTCGCACATGACTTTCTTGGGTCGGATAAGTAGAATTTTGCCGTTGAGAAACACTGTTCTCGCGTTATACACCACGTTCTTGTGCATGACGGGCATGCCCACGTCAACCATGATGTCACGACAGGCCGGCAGCAGTTGTGTGAAGACTTCCCATGAATGCAGCAGAGTGTCGCTTTCATGAAAGTGATCCTGGCAACTGTAGCCGGGTATCTCCAACTCGGGGCCAGAGCGGTAGGTGGCGCCGGCTTCCTTGGCCGCGGCTACGCTGGCCAAAATCCTTTCCATATTGCCTCGGAAGTCCAACGCCCACTGATTGAGCGTGCACACGGCCAACTTGACTTTTCGACCCATGATGGCGACTCCGAAGACGACAGAGTATTGACCAAGCAGCCCCTGCTTCTCTTCGTTATTGCCAGCGAGTCTTGGAGGACCAGTCACGAGGTTGTTTTTCACGCTAAGCGCGCAGTGGCCAAGATAAGAAAAAATATCGACAAGTGTTTATAACTGAACCTACCGATCAGGAAGTCTTCGACGTCCAAGAGGCTTTCGTCCAACCTCAGGGCTGGCCCGACGAAGAAGAGCCCAAACGAAGCGAAATCAAAGGTGAGGACCAAATCAAGAAATGCCGGACAAATTTGTTTTGTTGCTGCTGCAACGTTGGTAGCACGGCCAATAGAGGTCCCGGGCAGGGCCGAGTCGGGCAGACCAGTCAAGGCTTTGCTGGTGGAGAGGCGGTTTCGGCGGCGGTGACCTTAAACGTGCAGAACAAAAGCTTCCGCAGCTTTAAACCTTCAACAATTGATGAGCTTTCCCACATTATTAAATACGGCCAAGCGTGGCAAGATGGTCCTGCTCGTACTTTATATCTGTATTCAACTATAGGAACTAATATTTTGTGATTTGTAAAGAGATGGTAGACGTGGGACATGGAGTGGTCAGCAGACGATCATAGGACTCGATCATTCGCTTCTCCTTCCCCATCCTTCGACGCTGCTTCTGCTTCTGTGCCTACACCTCTAGCACCCGACAACTTATAGTTAAAGGACAAGGAAGGAATGAGTGAGGAAAAAGGCGCTTTAATTTGGCGAAACATGCTCAACCGAAGAGTTATCGACTTCCAGTGAAAATGTCTTTGCCGTAGCACGTCTCTAACGTGCGCGATTACTCCGCCTGAATCGTTTTGCGGCCTGATGATTCTCGTCCGTGCATTGCTGACGTTATCGCTAAATTTTTGCAGACTCAAAATGTCTTTGTGCCGGGTTGCCGCGCATTTTCGCCTCATTACGTCTGGAGTTGCCATTCAGCTCCGTGACAGGTTCGACCCCCATCAAAAATCAATTCTTCACCTTCTTCAACGCAGCCACGTTAACAGCAGAAAAGTGAGGCCAACTTCAAGTGAGAGTTCGCGAGGTCGGTCAATTTCGACCTCGATCTCTACATCGTCTTCCACATCGTCCTCCAGCCGACTCCTGACGTCGGCGTCTTCTTGAGTCATGGCAGCTCTGGAAGTCTTGTTTGCTCGAAACAAGAGGGGGAGAGGGAGAGAGCGCGCAAGGTGCGTGCGCGAGTCTTGCGACGACAGCGCCGCGAGCTTGTCTGTGGTCTGTAAGTGCGAAGTAAGCGAAGAAAAGCGACGCCGTCAACATGGTGTCGCGCTCCTCTAGCGCCAAAAGGGCCTCGAGCACGGCTCCTTCGGCTCCGAACGCCGAGGAGGGCACCGCCGTCAGGTCCGAGGATGACGGCCAAGTCGCTGAATCATTCCGGGCGCTCTGTCTGGAGCTGAACATGGATCCAGCGACCTCTGAGGCGGCCTGGAGGAGCTATGAGGCCATCCGACAGAGGTACACACTGGAGGGCAATCAACTGCACTGGCTCTCCTGCGCTCTCTACGTGGCGTGTCATAACTCGGCCGTGCCCACCGTTAACCGCCAGGGCGTAGTCGAGGGGAACGGCGTCTCGCTCACCAGGCTACTGAGATCCTGCAAGTTGGCGCTCATACAGTTCTTCAACAAGGCCAAGAAGTGGGCCGACATGTCCAATTTAAAGATCGAGTTTAGACACAAGATAGACAGCCTGGAGCAGAACTTCGCTGTGTCCAATGTCATCTTCAAAAAGTACCAGCCCATCTTCGTTTCCCTCTTCAAGGATCCGGCTAAGGATCCACCCAGGCAGAAGACATCGAGAAAGCAAAAGTGAGTAAAACAAGTCCAATAGGGGCAGAGGAGGCGAGGGTACTTTAACGTCTAATATATTGTTACGAGTTGGAGCTGCAGGCATTGTCCGTAGCTGGCACTTCTGTCATCGTAGCGGCAGCCGCCGTCGTAACACGCGCCGTCATCTTCGATACTGCTCTCATCTTAGCTGGCCTTTTCTTGACATTACGCCATAAACTCTTTCAAGCGATGTCTCCTTTGATGGTGTCGCGGATTGCAAAGAAGAGTTCTAACACCCTGTTCCATTCTTATAGGAAGCCTCCTTGCGCTCCTGGAGACGTCTTCGACTTCTGTTGGGTGCTCTTTGTACGCGTCAAGACAGATTTCCCCGCCATCTCGGATGACCTCGTCAACTCTTATCACCTGTTGCTGTCTTGCGTTGACTACATCTATGGGAACGCGTGCATCGCCAAACGAACCGACCTCCTCAACGACTCCTTCAAGGAGGGTCCGGAGGACCTTGACAAGTTGACAGAGCCTCCCTGCATCCTAGACACGTTATGTCGAGAGCACGACGGAATCATCGCTGAAGTCAAATCAATCCGGGAGCATTGGTGGAAGCCACACATCAAAAAGTTCTTCGAGGGCAATGTAAGAGAATGATTATTACACAGGTTCAATTTTTTTAGAACGCTCCTACATATTGCCAACCACTTACTTTCAGCTTTTGCGTGGTGACAGTGACAATTTAACCGGCATCCTTGACCCCGGGAACTTCGAGACAAACGCGAAAAACGTGCGCAAAGACTACGAGGCACACGTCCTGGGCATTGGGGAATATGACGAGCGCGTTTTCCTCGGTGAAGATGCTAACGAAGAGATCGGGACGCCCACAAAACTGATGGGTGGGAGCAATAACGAGTTGCACCACGACCTAGGAGAAAAAGTGCATGCTCGCAGAAACCTCTCCACTCAGTTCGACGGCTCCTCTTCACTGGTGCCGACCACGCCACTATCTGGCAAACATTATCTGAAGGCCAAGGAGCAGCTCAAAATAACCCCAGTGTCTACTGCCACGTACTTGGTGTCCAGACTTAATACCCTGCTGCGCAATCGAGAGCCGGAACCTGGACCCAGGCTGCTGGAGCTGTTTTCTTCCTGCGGAGGAGAGCAGGATCCCACAAAGACAGTTGAGGGGCGTGTAAAAGAGATGGGTGACAAGTTCTGCAGCCACTACACTGCTGCCAGCGACAAACACCCAGGCTCACACGACTCGTTCGCCCGCATGCGCCTCAAGATGGGTGTTGCACTTTACTACAAGCTCCTGGAGGCTATCTTGGTGAGAGAACGCGCTCAACACAAGCCGCTGGGAAATTTACTCGGCCAAGACATCTTCCACCGCGCCTTGTTCACGTGCTGCCTAGAGGTGGTCATTTTTTCATACAACTCTCAGCGCACGTTTCCTTGGATTCTGGACATTTTCAAGCTGGAGCCGTTTCACTTTTACAAGGTAGAAGCAGCGCGAAGAGTACGTAGTAAGACATGCAGAGTATACTAATGGTCCGAACTCTATTTAGGTAATAGAAGTGATCATCCGCACTGAGGACTCGCTCCCCAGGGACGTGGTGAAGCATCTACAAAGGATTGAGGAGCAGATTCTAGAGTCGCGTGCGTGGACCAGCAAGAGCCCACTATGGGAGGCCATCGCCCGGGACCCCTTGGGAGTGCCCTCTTGCGAGGAAGCGTCACTTCCTGGTCAATCTGCAGCTGCAGCCGAGATCCGACCACATGGACACGAGCAGTCGCCCATTTCCCACTACAAGAGGGCCTTCTCTATCACCAGATGTAAGCATTGACATTTGTTTCCTTGTTAATGTCGTGCACACTCACCCCCCTCGTTCCTTTCAGCTCCCATGGCTGGAGACCGCTTCATCAAATCTCCCGTGGTTGATTCTGTTGCCCGCAAACAACTGTCCTTTGGAGACGCCTCTGGCGTCAGTCACATCGTCCCAACATCACCAGTAAAGTCAAGGCAGTCTATTCTGAGTCCTCAGAAAACATTTGTTGTTCAGGGCGGCCCGAGTAAGTATGAAAGAGAATACCCCTTCATGCGTACACGTACGTACACTTGACGTATTTGTCACTTATTTATCAGGCATTCAGATGGCTCACGTACAACTTGGCAACGGCAACATCCTCCGCCCCGGATCGGAGCCGGTGGCTCTCTCCAGCATCGCAAGTGGCAGCCAGATTTCTGGCGGCAACAATCGTCCGAAGCGTACGGGTTCTCTAGCTCTGTTCTTCCGAAAGGTTTATCATTTGGCCCATTTGCGTTTGGATGCGCTCTGCCAGGGTCTTCAGATCGTTGAGGAAGACGTCAAGCGCAAAATATGGACCACACTGGAGCATACGCTTACGGCCAAGACTGATCTTCTCAAAGACAGACACCTAGATCAGCTCCTGATGTGCTCTCTATACATTGTGTGCAAGGTGGTGGGACAGTGCAAGAACTTCACCGACATCATGAAGCAATATCGCAACCAGCCCCAGGCCGCCAGTCACGTCTATCGCAGTGTCCTGCTCAGGCCCAAAACGTCCGAAAGCGGTGACAGTGAATCGTCTGAAAAGAGTGAAGACTACATTTCTTCAAAGATGCCTGTTAACCCTCCTCCGACACCCACGCGCTTGGCGGCCACTTCGACCATTGTAGATGGCGAGGAAAGGGGAGACCTCATCAAGTTCTACAACATGGTGTTTATGGAGAGACTCCAAGAGTTCAGCCTTAAATTCAAACGAAGCCAAGAGCCTACCGAGGTACCGCCGCTATCTCCGTTACCGCAACTGCGCGCGCACCCGCATTCACCTTGCCGGAAAGTCAATCGATCCGTGTACGTCCGGCCCCTCAACTCGGCTGCCGGTGACGTCGTCACCTTCAATCCGGTCTCGCCGCATAAGCCGCTCTCATACGTCTTCAGTCGCAGTCCAGTGAAAAATTTGAACGCTATCAACGACTGGATGCGTACGGAAGGAGAGAAAATGACGGGAAAGAGGCTACTGGAAGATGATCCCCCGACGCAACAGGTACTCATCGTCCCCGCGGAGAATGCTTCAGCTGGAACTGGTGAAGGGCCGCCACCAACTAAAGTACAGATCGTGGGAGGCGCTACTGGTGGGCAGGGGGCTGCAGTCAACTCAAGGCTAGAGCTTGTCTTGGGAGATCGGTCCCTGTCAGAGTAATGGATTCGTTGATTACGTTTTGTGACACGTAGATGGTATCTTTTTCATTATTAACTAGTGGTAGACCTACCCATTACGTACGTACATTGTATATGATATTGTACGTGATTTGAGAGCTAATCAAGTTTACTATACCTACAAAGTATGAATGTTTCCTAACTCGCTCCCTCTGTACTGAAGTAAGTACAGGCCTGTGGAGCAGAAATACAGTTCCCATTGCATGACTAACCGAAAATACAGGAGATGTTCCATCAAGAATCCTGAGATTTGCCTTTGTCTTATATTTTGTGATGCCCTCTCAGCCTTAATTCATATGCCACTAAAGTAGTCATTATCACAAATCTTCTCGTAATCTGGTGCTGCTCTCTTCGCGGTTGGCCGCAATGGTAGCCGTATCCTCCGTGTCACTGATGTAGCCCTCCTCGCCAGTATAGTGAGTGGGATGGACCAGCAGAGGGTGTACGCTGAAAGCCCTAGGAACAATGAAGCCCTTTGAACAACCTTTGAACTTTGCAACTGTTAATGATTTTCGCTTGAGCATACCTGAGGTTTCTACGCGGAAAAAAGTCCTTCCAAGTGTCATTGGGATGCCGATTGTACATGATAGGCAGGTACTCGTCCACAGGAACCATTTTGTGGAGAGGTTCAGCCTCCATTAATTTCTTGGCACCAGAAAATCTTAGTAAGTAGGCAAGGGTCCAATAGGTGTAGCCCACATGCACCAACTGTGCAGCACCGTCCACCCAAGGCTCGTTGGTATTTGACAGGATCTTGCGGCCTAAGAAGACCAGATCCCAGTTGAGATCGTTGTCCAGAGAGGCGAGTTCTTGACGAAGAGAGACAAGCTTCTCTCTGAAGAAGGGCTCGAAGCGAATGTCGTCTTCGAAAACTATGACTTCGTTGTACTCATTGTCCAAGACGTCTCGCCAGACGCTGTAGTGACTAAGGAAGCAGCCGATTTCTCCGAAGGTGAGTGGTCGATTGTGGTACGGCTCTGTGAACACGGGCAACATCTTAATACCGTGCTCAGCGAGGTAGTTGTGGTCAATACTTCGTCCGTCGACTGCCTCAACCAACTTGTAGTCCACTCCAAGCTGGTCGAAACAGTAGTCCATCTTGCCCTTTCTGTCTACCCGTCTTTTCAGATTGATCATGTAAATCTGGTCGACGCCCAACTTGTCTTTCGATGGGGGAGGTGGCATTAGATCTTGGAACAGCGGTAGCTGCTCCTGCAGGGGCCCCAAGTCTGCTGCGATGTCAAGCTTAAGGTTCACCAAGTTCTGCAAATCATCTGCAGGATCATTGCGCTCATCCAACGGCAACATTATGTAACCAAACTGTTGGTCGTTGCACACCTTCAAATCTACGTTCAGCTTCTTAGCAGACAGGGCAAACACAATTATATCATCCTCTGGTCCATGATAACCAGTTACTTTGTTGGAGAGGAATGTCAGTGTTCGAGATCTCTCTCTACGCAATTTAACTAGCACGCATGAGTGAACCATGGGCACAGTGAAGCAGCCTTGCTCCTTCCTCTCCAATATCGGCAAGTATTGGTCAGTGCGCTCGTAGTAAAAATTGTCACTCATGCCCGCCCAGAAGTTGGAGTAGAGGCCCACAGATTTCAGCATCGGCGCCACCACGGTCTCATCCTCCGCGACGAGCGCTCTCAACACCTGACTGTTGGTGAGAAACACGTCTGCGTCGAGAAACCAGATGAAATCCGCCCAAATGCGACGGGCCTCATTTAACGCATCTTCTTTAAGCTGCATGATGTGCGCAAACCTCTGGTCCGACCAGGCCAGAGGCGACGACTCCTCTTCTTCGCCGGAGTACCACTTGCCGTCGTCAACGATGGAGATGTTGACTGAGTGGTAGCGATGAGATATTCTGTCCAGCCAGAGAGCGAGCACCTCTGCACTCCTGTCTTGGTTATGGTCGCTTTTCACATAGAGATGGATGCGATCCTTGGGATAGTCCAGGTCTTCCAGCATAGTCAGAACATATGGCAACACGTGCGCTTTATTGCGAACAAACAATGCTATGAACACTGTTGGCAAACGTTCGTCATTCCTTCTGTTGTATTCATCCGTAGCACCTTTTGAGGAAGTGCAGATTGACAGCGACAACAACGCCAATGCCGTCCACAACTGCATCCTTATAGCGGGGTTGATGCATCAGCACACACGGTGACGCGACGTTTTAAGTGCGAGGCGTGAAACACTACCAATTGTAATTGATGCAGAATCACTGTTGCATCACTAGTTTTCAACTGGATGCTGTCCCCGACGCTCAAAGAGGCGTTCCTACTGACGTCTTTCTTCGCCCTAACCCATTTTCTCCCCTTCACAGTCCAGTAAGTGGCGCTCTTCGTGTTCCCCATGTGCGCACATCTGGCTGAGAACGAGGGAGCGGTCACTGTTGACACCGCTGTACTATGGACTGCACAAGACACTGGCAGGGGACAGTTGAGAGAGGGAGATGCTCAATGTGCGCCAGACACGCTCGCTCAGCTGTAAGATGCGGCAAGTGGGGGAGAGGTTGCGGCACTTTGACCTTCTTTCTTACCGCTGTATCTTTGTACTTTCAGTGAATATCGGGCCAAGGAATCTGAGCAGAATAATTTGAATAGGGCGGTTACATTTTGCACTCACCGTATAAAGGTATTATATAGTATTTTAGTGGAAAGTATTGACTTGAGTAATCTTCAGTCAAAACCCTTGATATAAATGAAGATGGACCCGGAGACGTCAGGAGAATTTAGTTGTGTGGACTTCGTGACCCCCCAACGTTTTTACACTGGTGGGGCCCAAGCTTCGTCCCATTTGAACAATAGGACGAAAGAGACCGGGACGTGCGCCCAGTGTCTAAGGAAAAGGGCGAATAGCTCGGATCTTTGCTCCCGGGCCGATCCTGAGTCCTCTTCCAGAGTTAAAGAGTGTCCTCCCTTTCAACGTTTCGACGGCGTCATGGCGTCCCGCACCCCGGCACAGTTCAAGGCGAAGGCAAAGCGTGCCCCTCAGCCGCCGCCCCGCACCGTCCGCACGGGAGCCGCCGCCGTTCAGAACCAGCTCTCCCTAGTTGCCACGTTTGACGAGCTCACGAGGAACTGCAAGGTGCTCTCCGATGGCGCCGAGATGGAATTCGGTGACTTCGTGGACAAGGCGATTGCGTGGACGCGCGGCTGGAGGGAAGCAGAGAAGACCAGGATCCATATGTCGGAGGAACTGCGCGAGCGCGACCGGGAGCTCGTGGCCAAGGACTATAAAATCAAGCAGGCGCGCAAGATCGTGGAGGATGAGCGCCGGGGCAGGTTACAGGCGGAGGCTGAGAGAGACGACCTACTCACCAAGGTAAGGACTGAGTGGTCGTTGCAAAGAATGAGACACATTTCCACAGTCGTTTGTTTTCAGCTGCAAACCTTGAAACACATCCTACTGTCCGAAGGCGGGGGTGGAAGACTGGACAACGAGACTCTGGAGCGAGTCCGTACATTGGACACTCTTCCCAGACGTCAGTCGCCGATCAAGGAACCTCAACTGGCGGCGCTCGAAGAGTCCGAAGGATCCATAATAGACGCTTCGGACTTTAGCTTCGACGACACCAGAGGAGATCTCGGCGAGTCCAGAAGAGCCAAGCGTCGCTCCTCCGGGGCTGCTGCACATGCTGCTGCTGCGGCCGCCACTGTGGCGCAGAAACGGCGTAAGTCTCGTAGCATAGGCGGTCATCTGGATGCCGACACCAACCGCCAGGTGCTGTCGACCACGACAAAGCTCACCGTCGATCCCGAGGGCAATGCCCACGCCGAGTCCATTATTGAGGCTGTGCCGGTGGCCGACCTTCGCAAGAAGGCGCGCAAGAGCCGTGAGTCACGGGGTGAAAGACGGGTTACCTACAATGAGCGCCAGCTGGCACAGGAGTTCTCGCCTAGCGCGCCACCCATGCATCAGTACAACGACGACTACAACCAGAGTCCATTGATGGTTCGTCGCAACCTGAGCAACGCCAGCAATGTGATGCACCGACCCCATATTTGGCAGCAGAAGAGAGCAATCGGGCCCATGGTAGATAAATGCCAACCTTGCGGAAAGCGCTTCAAATTCAGTATGAACTGCCTGAAGTGCAGGAACTGCGCATCTATATGCCACGTCGAGTGCAAGAACGAGGTAACTTGGCCAAGACATATTTTATATTCACATTGTTAAGTCTGTATATTTGTTCTAGGTCCCAGTACCTTGCGCTGCCTTGACTGTCCGCACTCCTACTAACAAGGCCACAGGCAACTACTTAGCAGATTTCACCCCCTCGGATCCCCCAATGATTCCACCGATGCTGATTCATTGTCTGCGAGAGATAGAGCTACGTGGCCTCGAAGAGACGGGCATTTACCGACTCTCCGGCAGCCAGAGTGATGCCAAGGAGGTCCTCCAAAAGTTCATGCGCGGGCGAGGAACACCATCGCTCCACGGGATCGATGTCCACGTGATTGTCAGTGCCGTCAAGAACTTCCTTCGCTCACTGAGAGAACCCGTCATTCCTGCCAGCCAGTGGCGTCAGTTCGTCGACGCGGCCACCAACCCGGATACCACTGACGGCGAAGCCGCACTCTGTCAAGCTGTTTCTGAGATGCCTCGACCTAACCGGGACACTCTGGCATTTATGATTCTCCACTTCCAGAAGGTGACGGAGAGCCCAGCTTGCAAAATGGATTCTAACAATCTAGCGATTGTATTTGGACCAACTATCGTGGGCTTTTCGTCGTCGGACCCGTCGGGCTTTGAGGCTGCCCCACCCCTTCAGCAGGCCGTCTTTAAGGCCCTGCTCAGTATGTCCTCTGACTACTGGGCCAATTTCCTCCAGACGGACTGCAACAACCTCCTCCCGCCCGTGCACACGCCAGAAGTGGTGAGCGAGAGACCGCCGCTACCGCCATCTACGCTCAAGTCGGTTGGTCCGGTCGCCAGAAGAACCAGGTCAAGACAGCTGGCCAAAAAGCAGAGGTTTTTCGAATCCCCTATGCTGGGCGACTAAAAGAGGAGACGTAAACCTGCGCTAGAGAGAAAAATTGATTGGAAATGGTTGGCCAATTTTTTGTGTACAGGTAACAAGCTTTCCCTACAAGTAAAATTTCCTGGAAAAAATGACTCCGCAATGTATATACTACACTTCAGTATATGTTCACTAACGTTTATTGCATTCCTACTCGTACAATAGACATAATCACCAAGTTAATTTTGCTGTGGAATGGCCAATAATAGACGTCATATTGTGCTGCATTGTCCTCTGCATTGTTAACTTTCATTCCAATCTGCACTTCAATTAAGACTTGATTTACCTGCTATTCCATAAGTTGTAATTAGAAGGTACTTTTTTAAGTCTCGCGTGTCATACTGTGCAGTTGTACACACATACGTGTACTTCTGTGCGACACAGTATGTAAGTGTAATAACGAGTACTTGAACCTGCGAGAAGTAAACGCTGGAAGGACTTTTACGCTGGGAATGATTTGCTACAGTTGGGCATTTACCCGTGCATGTACTCATGGATTACAGTACGTGAACGAGTAATGCGCAGCTTTCTCGAGCGCTTAATGGTAGTTCAAACTACGCGTGGTAAATGGACTCGGCTTAGTTGACAACTTTCTTCTGCCTAAAGTCGTGTCCCACCTTGAGCATCGAGTTGGGGAACTTGTTCTCCTCCGCCCATAACTTGATGCCTGGTACTGTGAACACTGATTCCTCTAAAAGAAAAAAAAACACCACAAAGCTGTAGGCGCTTTCCTTGTGTACCATATGTATGCATACCGTCTCCGAGTTCGTAGATAGCCGGGGGTAGATCGGAGAAGTACCGGTGCCTGAGGGCCTGCTCAGCGCCAACCCTTTTGGTGGCCCTCTGCTGCATCATCATGGCGGCCAGGCTCTCGGCAAAGGAGACATCGTAGAGTCGCGGCCAGGCGTGCCCCAGCCGTTGGCCGCGGTAGTAGCACATTTTGTGCGGCTTGTAGTTGGGCAGACGGCTGACCCCTGGCCAAGTGTCCTCCGTGGGCGTGCCCACCACCCGGAAGATCTTGTCCAGCTGGTCGAAGACGTCGCGTACTCCAGGGAAGCATGGGTAGCCGTTAAGCATCTCCACGAAAATGCACCCTACGCCCCATATGTCCAGTGATGTGGTGTAATTGGTGGAGCCCAGCAGGACGTCGGGCGGACGGTACCACAGCGTCACCACCTCATGCGAGTAAGTGTGCGAAGGGACGGACTTTGCTCGGGCGAGGCCTGAGTATTGAAGGAAGAGTCTTTACATACATACAATCTGGCATGGAAAACTGATGCTGGACCACTGCTTTCCTTGTCAAAAAAAATCCACTTTAAGTAGACACTTAAGAAGCCAGACGACTTTAATGAGAGGTAGAGCGATGTCGCTATAACCCTGTCGGAACCTGCATCCTATGAGTCACTCAATCTCTTACTCTAGAGACTTGAACGAGGCATAAAACGGTTCTTGAACCAGCAGCACTGCAATTCGCAATCGCCATTCTCTGAACTTGTTCTGTGGCGAAGGGGCCGATCCTGTCTCAGGACTTCGGGGGAGCTAAGGTGTCCGGGAGGGACAAGTCAACTTGTCGGGGAGTAAACCTGGACCAGCGCATGGTCTTATACTAGAATTGCATGAGGATGTACAGTGCTGCTGCTGCTGCAAAACGCATACGTACCAACGCCAACGCAGACTTGATACATTCTATGACTACGCAGAAAAGCCTCGTGTGTTACTTACCGAAATCGGCCAGTTTTAGTTCGCCCAGTTCGCTGATGAGGAGATTCTGAGGCTTGACGTCTCTGTGCAGAATTCGTCTCCGATGACAATAGGAAAGACCGCGTAACAGTTGGAAGAGAAACAGCTTCACGTTCTTAGGATTCAAACCTCCTTGGTTCTTCTCCAAATACTGAGAAAGATCGGTGTTCTGCAAAAGAAGCCTTTCTTTTATTACTCAGTCTTGATTCTGCTTGTACGAGTCAGGCGACGATAAGATGTGAAAAGGGAAAAATGTCTACGTGTAGTTGGGCGAGACGCACTTCTTCTCCGCCTCAGGCTTCTTACTGACCTTGCAGCTGCGAAGAGAAGTATTGAAAGTATTTGGGTCAGACTGAGAACAGCGAGAACTTGACCGCTGCAAGATGCAAATTTACACGCATCCAACAAGTAGGGTGACCGTAACTGTCTCTTTCAGGAACAATAAAAAGCTCGGTCGATTAAGTTTTCGCCATGCCCAAATTGCCTATTCAGACCGACACCCATCAATGTCGGAGCTGCAGAACGTACGCACTGTATAGTACGATGGTTGACGCATCCATGCGTGAGTGAGTACCCATAATGCCGGGGTGGTGGCAGGACAAGTCTTCATAGTCCACATGAAGCCAACGCATCTGGCAGCTCCGTGGATGTAAATGGGGGCAACCACGCTTTATACAGCTCCTGGCACAGAACGCACGCATGTGTGCAAGTACAGCGAGCGCGTCTCTGGAAACAGGGCTAAGAAGGCTGCTTTCCATTAGGGAAAAATAGTCCGGTTCTGCTGCATGGTCGGAGTTGGAGCTATCGAAATCTGTCCTTGCCATTTCCGTAGCAGCAGCGACGTGTTTTGTTCCATTCTCTGAAGCTTTTTCTCCTCTCCGGTATACAGCAGGGTGCCCGCCTTCTCCCAAGGGAACATTTTCAATTTTGCCTGTGTGCCTCTTTCTCTGCCTACTTCGGTCGCTTCTATCCAAAATAGATTTCATTCCAAGGCCATCATCGCCTCCAGGGAGGGAAAGGAGAGCAGAAAGCTACCCTTGCATGCGAACGAGTCTGCCCGGATTCTTACCACGTATTCAAAGACGAAGGTGAGAGAAGACTTTGTGTGGATGATGTCGTGCAATGTGACAATGTTAGTATGCTTGAGCTCCTTGAGCAGCGACGCCTCGCGAATCGCAGTGAAGGGCGCTCCCTCCTCCTCCTGCAGTCGGATCTCCTTCAGGGCAACCACTTGATTCGTCAAGCTAAATAAGAATGTCAGTACGTAGAGAGATGCGACGTGACCTTTGCTGGGGAAGTCATGAGAAGATGTACTTACTTGCTATATCCTCTGAAGACGGTCGCGTAGGAGCCCTCGCCGAGCTGTTCCAGCTTTATGTAGGCCTCCAGTTTGCCAAAGGGGGAATCTCCCTATTGTGGGGAAAGAGAGAAATCCGACGTTAAGTTAGAAATTATGCAAAGCCCATGCAAATCTGCGCTATTAAATTGAATGGAAGGGCTCGCCTTCCGCCCTGATAGGGTGATTTGGCATTGTTCTGTAGTAGGAATTCCGTAACTCTTCCGCCGCTGCGAAGGACAAAATAATTCTTAAAGAGGGCCCCGACCAGCGCCTACTTCTCATTTACGGTATGTCAAGCATTTACACGGCACCTTTGTTTGCATCAGGCAATGGAGTAATCGTACGTACTTGTACGCACGTAAGCTCTAGTGCCAGGTACGTACTTACGTATGTGCTTAGTGCATACAGTAGAATGTATAGTGCTGGCAAGAAAGTTGTCACCAGGGAATTCGCCCATTGCACGTTAAAAGAAAATTTCGCTGCTGAATGGCAGCGACTGGCGCAATCGGCGCACTTCCTCAGGCCGAATCGGCGCTGATGCCTATCTGCTTGAAAGGCGTACATGTGTCCTACGTACATTGTGTATGCAGAAATTATGTATAACAGTAGCGTTGTTGTACCATATTGATACTTGGATTTTCGTACTGGTATACGTGGTACCTGCAGTGCAGGACAACTGTAGTCTGTACAGCATAATAGAAGCCTACCTCTGGCCTTAGCTGAGCAATACCTAACCGAAGGGGGGATAGTATCCTGCGTGCCTGAATAATACAATAATACAGTACAGCGACAGCAGCTTTTGGTCGATCGTTCTTCACGCGGGATCTGCCAGAGCGAGGGAAAAGGTGAAGGCAGAGACTGACGAGACAGGCCTTGCTTGCTCTGGCGCGGAGAAGTCTAACTTCTGACGGGACGTCCATATCATTCTCCGTACATGACGGTTAGGACTGTTGGATAGTCGTGCCCTTTGGCTGGAATTGCAACAGCGTTTTGTCGCACCCTTCTGCACCTTCACACGGAATTTACTGTACTTACGTACGTGTGCACTGTGTGATTTATCCAGGAAGCAACTGCAATGTGCTGGACACTGGGGATAGCATATCTGCACAGGTATCTCTAGTCAAATCTCCGAGATCCCCCCCTTTTGCTTGGCCCTCGCAGTGTCCGTTTGTCCACGCCACCATTCGCGGGTACACGCACAGTATGCATGACCTTCATGCACGTAGTTTACGAGTATGTGCAAACATTACTCATCAGCACTACGCACATGTTTGAACGAAGTAAACACCCATCGCTTACATCGGAACACTCCGGAGTCACGCATCTGGTGTGATTTCATTAATCGATTTTACTCGGCCAAGCTCTGCATACGCACCCTTCTGGAGCTGCCTTTGCTTCTGAGTCTGCCCACTGAAACTGCCGGGCGCAAGGGGAGCAGAAAGTGCTCTTCTCCCTCGTCGTTTCCAACCTCGTTCCCAACGGTTGTGGACGATGCCGACTTTCGCAGCAGCTTCTTCTCGGTGATGACGGACGAGGAGACTGAGGACAAAGAGCAGTGGGAGAGGGTGACGTTGACGGGGGCAGCTGGAGATGCTGAGGACGTCACTGACGACGAACAAGTGGAGCTTGATCTTGCTGGAGAGAGCGCTACTAGCTTCTTTCCCTTACTGGCAGTGATGGCAGTCAGCATCGAATCCAGGAGGTCTTTCCAGGACCCATTTCGCTTTGACAGGCCTTCGTTGAGCGGACGAGGTTTAGGCGATGACGGCTTTGCAATATCAGAGCAATCTATTGATGCCACCTCCATCATCTTGAAGGGGACGGGGCGTAGATGGAAAGATCCAATGTCTTGAAAGGTCCCGGACAGATGCAGATACTTTTTATCTGTCACATTGCGATGCAATACGAGAACAAAGAAGCTTATTCCAATTCCCCTTTGTCCATGCACGGGTTAAGAAAAGAAGTAAAGAAGTCAGAATGGAGAAAGCAGGAGATAAGGCTTAAATTGTTTCTTCTGGTAGATAGATGAAGTTGGGAGGAAGCGGAGGAGGACAAGAACAACTTTTGGGGCCTCAGGCGCCCGGACGAATGAATCAAGAAAGAAAGAAGTCAGGGATCAAAGGGGCCAAGCACAAAGACTTTTTGGAAGCCTCGAAGAGAGGGGTTGGGGAGATTGTCGGTGAGCTTACTTGACAATCGTTTTCTCACAGGGAATCGATCCACCTCTTGGTCGTGCAGTGCGTTATTTTACTGGGAATTCCGTCATGCCTGTAGAACGGACGAATGCCAACTGTCAAGGAAGCACCTAAACTCTTGCCAGCCAGACTTGTTGACATTAGCCGGCGTCTTCACCCGTGTGTAAAACTCTGTTCCTTCCACCGATCAAAGCTTTCGATTGAGGCAAGCACCTAAGTTATGCTTATCCATGGGTGCACAGGCAGAGCTTCACGTGCAAATGCTGCTCACAGCGGGCGGGCGAACGGGGCGCGCTAGGGAAAAAACCTCAGCGTGAGACCCCGACACTTCCCTCGCTTAGATGCTGCACATCCTTGCTGCACTGTACTGTGCTAGCACTGAAGACATTGTATGGTGCTAGTACCGTGCACATCGGCACATGAGCCACAAACGATAGTTCCAGGAAACGCTAAATCACGTCCACCTTACTTTTCCCTTATCGTGCCGACTCCGTAATACGGTCGGGCAAGAGTCCAAAATAAGATTAGGTTTCTTAGCGATTTGTCAGGCGTATGAAGCACATGTGAACAAGGCTAGCACTGATTGCACGTGTAGCGCAGACGAGGTAGGCACAAAACTCTCTCTGCATCGCTTCCGTGAATATGGTGCTTAGTTTGGCCAAGTGATGACTGACACTGCCGACATCAGGGCGCTATGACTGACTGCTCAGCACTACTGTATAGCGTCTCGATTATGCTTAGTCTGTCCTGGAGGCTCTGGGATTCCATAATTTCGCTCCTTACGTAACTCGGCCACATGTTCTTGCTTAATGCAGCGTGCATACTGCGTAGCGCATACTGAGGGTCTACTCCTAGGGCAGCTGGCTGACTCAGGACACGTTGTACGAGCATAGCCACGCGGACAAAAGTAGATACGCATGCATAAGTACTTTGTACACGATCATATGTACTTTCAAAAAATAGGCAAGGGGTTTGAGGGGCTCTGGTCCACGAGCAGCAGTATACTCACCCCAAACGCTGAGTATCTCTTGGACTTTCTCTTCTGGGCCTGGTCCAGGAAGACTTCTGACTTTGGTCTGGGCGGCCTCCGAGGTCTCAGGATAACCCTCACCTCGTCCCCTATCTCATCTTCCAGCAGTTTAGAGTCGGAAGAAGTGGACAGTTGACGAGTCACCGAGCAGGTAGCGGAGGTGGCCGACGTGGTGAGTCGCGGTTGAGGGTTTGGCTGCAGCTGCGTGGACTGCGAAACTGGTTCGGCGGAGCACGCGTCGAATGAGTCGGACTTGCGGCAGCCGCCAACGTCATCGAGACCATGGAGGCGCTCCCATCCTGTGAAAAATGGAGAGAAAGCAACATCAATCGCAACGTCGTTGTCCTACATTTCGCGAGCGTGTTTTTTTTTCGTGCTGACTGACGACGCAAATAAATCTCTCTTTTTTTCTCTCTCTCTTTCGCTCTCCAGCTGTAGCAGTACGTATAGGACAGTACAGTAAGTGCACAGACTGCTCTGCTTTGTCTCGTAGAGGGGAGATCGGTGTTGCGGAAAATGAAATCGCACACGCTCGCGGGGAAAAATAGGAGAGAAGCAGTAGCTTCTTCGACGAGACCACGGAGGCGACAGACGAGAAAGCGTCTCTGGCGCTAAGGCGACAGAACGCCTGGAATATCTTGGTCGCTTCCACAGAGACAAGCAGAGAGAAAAAGCCAACAGCACCAGTGGCATGGTAGATAACCTTTAATGGAGACAGCGCAGAGATGAATGGATCCAGACTCTCTTCCCCAAGAGACAGCAGGTTGTTCTAGAGAGAAAAAGAATCCATCCATCCTCGTAGCAAGAAAACCTTGCATAGCTGTGGATGCCCGCAGGCAACACAAAAATCCACCCACTGTGAGCAACCTCCCCCCCCCCCCCATTGTATCTGCATACATTAACTTTGAGCTGCCATTTCCACCAAGCGCATAAGTGCTTCTTTTTTGGCTTTGCCATCCATTTTTCTCTTTCTTCACCACCATCCACCCTCCGCATCCTCCTACTGCAGAAGCTCATGCACACATGCATTGTTTCTAAGTATGTATGTGTGCTTCTTGGTGTCAGCAATGGAGCCTCGAGTTTCTCCAAAGTCAATTTTGCCCAGGTTCGCTTTGTTCCGCAGAAAAATGGCCTGGTTTCCCGTACCACTCATTGCTGCGATCTGCGCAGGCATCTCTTACCCCTCTCATGCAAAATTCAATTCTCTTGAGGGTTTGGCAGTTCACTCAAGTCTCTGTGAGGATGCCAAATTCCTGAGATTGTTTCCCGACCGTGTAACGACAGTGCGTTGTTGCCTCTTTTTCTTCCAATCCGTGGGCTCCTCTGCTTTTGTGACTCCTTTCTCTCTCCCTCAGTGCTGGCATATGACATTGGCTGGGCGGTTGGAGGAAAGAGAGCGAGAGAAAAGGGAGATGAATCGTCCTCGTCTTTTTTACTCTGGCGCTCACGTCGAGAACAATAGACGGGATTGTGTTATTTCATTTGCCAAATGGCCTTGCTTTCTCTTTTGTCGACTCTGGCTGCCTGCTCAGAATTGCCATGGCAACCATCATCCATAAACCGACAATGACAGAACTTTCATCGCCTACCCTCAACTTCCTTCAAATTGGCTGGAAAGGGTATCCGCCATAAGCGCACTTAACGTGCGTACACCTGCGCACAGTGAGGGGTCCGGCACATGAGGCTGCTCGTCAGAAAATGGATGTTTTGGCCGTCATGATGGCGAACGTGCGAAGCTTCTCGGTGCTGTTCGCTGCCGAGTGCGTGAAACGCCACGGCCAGGTCCAATCTTCGATCGCGCTGCATGCTATGGGGAAAGGCATCATGTCGACACGGCCACCAACATTTTCCAGAGGTGACCCGGAGGACTTCTCCACCACAGAACTAAGCCTGGTTGATTGACGACACGGCGGAACTTGGACTCGTCTCCCTCACTGATTAAGACAGCAAAGTGGAGTGTTGGCTGATAGTAGCACGCTCCACTCTCACGGTCCAAGGACTAAGAAGATGAAGTCCCTGGCTACACGATTTTCTTATTTCTGCGTACGTAATTAAAAACTGGAGCAATATTCCAGAGGACGAGGAGGGCGACAGACCACTACTGATGTGATTCCCCCTTCCCTTCCTTCTTCCTTGGTGTTTTATATCAAACTTCTTAGAGACCAAGGAATCCTCGACCGGACCAGTCCTACCAGAGAAGAAAAATCAACTAGACTCCACTCTTTAGGACCAGAAAGGTCACTAGAGTTATTCATCCTTTCTTCTCTCTTACGTAGTCACTATTGTACGTAGTATATTCTAAATTGTAGGCGGTCGGATTGCCCTAGAGACCTGGAGCTGCTGCAGAGAAGCAAACGTAGTGGAACTTGACTGGGCTCTGCCTTATCTCAAGACCAAAAAGACCACCAGTATGTATTTTAATTCTAAATTCAAGACTGGACCCACATGTCCTCAGGACTAGAAAGACCAGAGCCAGCACGGACAGGACATAGCAAAGTCCTCATGCAAGGACAAGATACTCCGCTGTAAGTGTTCTTCTTTCACGATTTTATCTGAGTAAATTTACGCCAGACCAAAATGTCCTAGCACGAGGAAGGTCACGGCTAATGGGTGGACGAAAAAGCCACAGCTGTGACGCACTTTAGGCTCATGGTTTGAAATGGAAAAACGTAGCATTGAAGAAGCAAAGAAAGAACGAAAAAGAAAGTCATTACTCTGGTCGTCCTGGTCCTCAAATGAAAGAATCTCCGGACCAGTAAGAGTTATGATCTGCTTGGTCCCCAGGACATTTTGGCCCTACACAAATTCAGATTTGTAATACTACACACTGGCAGGAAGCAGAAATACAGTTGGGAAGAAACGTATACAGTTGCTTCTTGGTCGATGCAGTGGGTGCTCTGGTCTCCCTGCTGTACTGGAGATGTTTGGCGTCTTGCAAATTTGTTATCCCCGGTAATATCAGTCAGAAAGAAGAAAGGAAGAATCATAGCTATGGATTGGGGTCGTCCACGTTCTGTGGAAATTTATTCTCCCTCTTCAACTAGGGCTACTTCGCCAGCTCATCTATCGTGTTATTCTTCCTTAGTTCCTACATTGACCCTCTTGAGCATTATGACAATTCTAGTAAATGGTAACTAAAATGCCTGGAAGAAGAGGGGAGGGGGGAGAGGCGATGGAGACGAGCACATCATGTGCATCTTCCTGCTACGTGGGTCTGTATCTAAGTCTGAAATGAGGTCCTTCCTAGGGGAAACTGAAACGTAGGTAGAGACGATGTTCGTGACAGCATTGGCATGATGCCGTTGTCAAACTCTGGCTCACTCGCTCTGTCCTGTGTGGACAAGTACAAGAGAAATCTTGGCTCGGCAAAGATTGAGGCTTTTCACCATTAACTCAGACTGGGCAACTGCTGGAACCACGTGCGAATCTGCTGTTGTGCCTCCGAACGAGGTCAAGTCAGTCTGTGCCTCGTGAAGCAAGTGAAGCTGACGTGATGCCTTCTGGCGTAAAAGTGCTCACGGCCTCTGTGGTCTTAATGGATCTCTGACAATTAGCGGCCGGGAGGATCTTTAACACACTCGAGAGCAGGATCTTAAATAAAAAAAAAGCTCTTCGGTCATGGACTGAAAGTGCGTGGAATGGCGGCTACCGGACACGTAGGGATTCGTGCAGGCATTGCGGAGAACAACCTTTCACCCGCCGCTGTCGTAAGCTTTTAGTGGCCAAGTGCATAGCGGCTTATGCAGCACTGATGCTACTGAAATATAAGTAATTGCCCACTTGTCCTCCTTTGCTTTAAGCCATCTGGATCTGAATTGTTTATGGCCATACTTGTAATGTTTACCGCTACGTTACAGAAATGGTGTACGTACAAGATTTATGTCGTGGCATCCGCCGGCAGAGGCAGATTCCTTAGATTCCCTCAAGGCAATTTCGTGCGGAGCGAGCGGCAGAAGCGAAAAACCACTTATTTATATTGCGACGTGAAACCAGCATCAGCCAGAAACAGATTCAGGCGAGGGTAAATGGTCTGGCTGTACAGTAAAGAACACATAAGTGGCAGTGCTGTACGTATGTGCGCGCGCGCGCCTCGGCTACCTACCCACAGAAGTTGGTGCCGCCAACGTAGTGCACTAGAACTTATGGCTGTGGTCTGCTGACAGCTTGGGCGAATTTGTGGCGAGAGAGAGAGAGAGAGAAATGGAAGGAGAAACATCGGGTGGGAGGGAAAATTTCTTTTCGTATACCACTTTTTGTCCATCTGTCTACATAGCAATGCTCTCCGCATTGAGGAGAAGCGAAAAGCGAAAAAAGCTCCCTCCCAACCAAGCTCGAGGACGGCTGAATGGAGGACGGAGAGGCTGCGATGCAGCCTCATCCTCTTCTTGCCGGAGGAATAGAAAATGCAGGCCACGCAGAGAGATGATTTGGCTGGCTACTACATAACTCTTGGAATGCATGTTTTTCTTGCACGTCTCGCCTGGACGAAGCGTTTCCGGGGTGAACGAGAGATGGGAGGAGAGAGAGGAAATCTTACTGCTTCACTGGGTGCCTGTCAAAAAATTGGGGGGGGGGGGGAGAGACGAGGAAAGGAAAGCCTTTAAAAAGTGAGCCTATATTTCAACTCACTTTAAGTGCTTCACTGTCATGAAACAAGGGCGCGGGCAACCAGAGTCGCGAACTCACGGCCGACGTCTCCCTCAACCTGCAGCAGACTTGCGTCCGCAGGATGCTCGGTATGATGAGCCTCTGCCCCTTGTGTCAGTCATCCGAGAAGTTCGAGGGGCGAGCGAGGCACGTCCGAGGGGAGGCAGGCGGACGTGAGGAGTGACACGGGGAGGGGGAGGATCCCCAGAAAAGTGCATCGCCCGATCCTTTGCCGCTCACAAGGCACTCAGGTCCGTACTTCAGTCACTGCACGCATGAATATCCGCTACAAAGACTTCAGCATCATGCTAAGAGCCCACTGCAAAAGTGCTCTCACAAACTGAAGCTGATGGCGTGGCTTTCTCTGGCAGGTAACAGGGGACAAACAACAATGAAGGAGGAGACTCTTCTCCTCCACACAATCTCTCTCTCTCAGTTGAAGCGTTTTGAAGACTATCGCTGCTGTCTTCAGAACCCCCTCACGTTTCAATGGGCACGCATCACGTTAATCCGATAAGTGAAGAGCCCCATGAAACGAGGCGGCGGCAGCCGCTGCAGACACAGAGAGGGGTTGTATCTGCCAGAGCAGAATTCTTCTTCTGACCAGACAGACCAAAAGTATAGCTTCTATCGAGGAGGGCAAGAAAAGGAGGTTGACAGGAACCGTGACAGCGAGAAAGCCGCCTTCGGGACGAGGAAGGAGGGGGAAAAAATCAAAGTGGAGGAATATGTTACAGAGGCTGGATGACCTCTGACAAACGACCGTAGTTTCCTAATTCATCATGCCTCAGAAAACACGAGTTTGTGTGCGAAAAGAGCAGAGAAGAATGGCATATGGCTTTCTCAAGTACTATGGGCGGTCGCTCTGCACTTTCTCATTTACTTCGCTTATGCACATCGTGCTTGACATTCTCATTTGATGGATGAGCAATGCTTTTATCCGTCGGCCTACATTCCTCAGCCGGCATGAGTGCTGGCGCTGCAGTAGCAAGCAGGAGAAGCTTGCACGCATGGAAGACAGAATCATCGGAGCCCTTCCAGGCTACAATGTCACACTTGGGCTTGTGAAATTCGTCACGTCCTCACCGAACGTAGGAGATGGCGCAGCTGCCGCACGTGCGCATTGCACGTACGACAGAAGCCTCTGCAGCTTCAGCATGCTGAGAATCGTCTAATCTCTCTCGTCATTGGCTGTTGTTACACCGCCCATTGACATCCCTAATGTCATCGACTTTACCCATAAATGGGCAGAGCACCAGCATCTTCTTCCGGCCAGTCAACTCAGTCCCCCCCCCTCCCTCCCTCCCTCCAGAAGTTCTCCCCGAGTCGACGGTGTGAAAAGTCATCATACAAAGTGAGTGGGAGTGACAGAGCAGCCAAGAAGGCAGGGGAGTGGCAATAAAGCCCTGGATTTACGACGCTGTAAAGTATGTCAAACGCACTCTCCTTCCTTCAATCTTGGTGAATTCGTTGTCGTCGCTGCCATCCAGATAGCGTGCACGCAAAAACTTCTCGATAGGATCCCCTTTTTCTCTTCCCACTACCTCTCCTTCGTCTTTCTTTCCCCTTTTTTACAAAGGAAGGCCCCTCTCTCAAGGCATTATTCATATCCCAGAGAAAGGAGATTCTCAATCGCTAACAGAATGGGGTAGAAACATTCCACCAACTACTACGGCAGTTTTACTGCTGCGAGTAATGGGTATGGTGAAAAGTGATTACAAACTTTCTCCTTCCTCCTCCGTCGACTAAGTTGTGCCCATAACACACTAACTAAAAGTTAAGAATGTGCTTGAGCAGAAGGCACGAGCATGAAGAAAAGGACTGATGTATGAAGGCATGAATAAGCGCGACCAGGACTTGTGTCACTCCAGCCATCCCGTGGGCGTGCTGACTGCCAGTACTGCGAGGAGGCCGTCCTGGAGCAGCATTGTTTCCCGCCCCGGGTGGCGCTGCAGCATCCTGGTGTCTGGGACTGAGCGCCGAGGTACGCGGAGGAGTTGGTGCAGCCGTACATGATATTCGGGCACACCGGAGAGTCATCGACCAAGTGGATGGGGCGAACATGCACATTTCGCCGGCAACCGTCAGGGCATCCAGGCAATCCCGTGACCCAAGACCAAATCCATTCTTCTCCCTTAAATGAGAATTGGCTTCATCCTGATTAGATTCCTGCCTCCTCACTGTTCGCTCGTGCTACCCGCACTAGGACTACTTTTTTCCTCTCTGTCCCTCTTATTAGCGGACTAACAGAAGCTTCTGCCACTCACAGAGCTTTGGAAATGGACTGCCGAGCTGCAACCCACCGAGGAGCACCGGCTGCGTCCGCCCAACATGGTCGTGCGAACCAGGAGGACAAAAAGTGTTCCCTACTCGACTTCAAAACTTTTCCTCTTTCCTCCATCCTCTACTTCTTTCTTTCTTCCTTCCTTAATTAGGAAATGCAACTTTTATACTCGAATTCCGTCCACCACTGGATGAGAGGAAGCTCTTTTTTCCTCTTCCGGGCTGGCTGTTAACACATATATGCAAATTTATGCTTCTGACGCCCGCGCAGTGACGAAACAAATGAGACTCGCTGGCGGCAATTAGCCTTTTCCCCCATCTCAGCACAGAACATGCACATTCATAAAAAAAAACTTGCCTCTGCTCTCCTTCGCTCCAAGGAAACAGACAACTTCACTATGGAAGAATCTCACCGCCGCCGCTTTGAGTGGAGCTCGTAACAGGGTCTCCCACCAGCTGTTTGGCAGCTCCCAGCTCAATTTTCGCTTTCTCCCCTCCTCCGGGGAGTGAGTTGGGGATGCCTTTTGCAAAGTTCAACACTGTGTTCAAACACAAAGACTGACACAAAGCCCTTCTTGGCTGCTATTTCCCGTTCTAGCCGAGAGAGAAACACGGCAGGAATTCGGATTGAGAAAACAAACGGCCTCCGATTGTTAAGAGGAGAGAAAATGCCTCTTGTAATTGGCTGAGATGCCCCCACTTCCTCTGCCTCCGTGAGGCTGTAAAACGTGATGCCCTTCGAGATGAAAGACAGCTGCTCCTTTGAGAGAGAGAGAGAGAGAGAGAGAGAAAAAAAGAGAGGCCTTTTTCTTTCTCACTATCGCCAGAGAAAGGCCGGGGCCTGATGAGCATTTCTGTCACGACTGGAACACAGCTCTTAAATACTATCAAGGCAGTGGAGTAAAGCGCCTTCGAATTCAGTTACCCTGTCACGAGCAATGGCGAAATTGGCTTTCAGCCATTATAGTATTGCCGGCAATGCTGCCGGATTGGCATCAGAGCACTTGACAGAACGACAAGTCCGTCGCAATGCACTCACCGTGAGTGTGCTTGTGAGGAATGTTTCCATTGGGCTCGACCCTGTCCAAAAATTCTGCCGAGTACCCACTGTAACGCAGCTTGTTCAGTTTGCTGGGCGTTGCTTTGTCCATGCCATGATGTCCACCAAGGATGTCGGAGCTGCCGCCGTCTTTCACCGAGATGGCTGAAACAGAATGGAGAGTTGTTGTTTTTATTATCCAGAGTAATGCAAAGTGTTTGTGCATGAATGACGGGTGCAGGAGGAGGAGAAGGGATCGCTTCTTTGATATAGTTAGGGAAAAGGAAGGATGGAGCACGACGATAACGCGGCCAAAGCACACTCTGACCTCAATGCTCTGCTCTGTACACACGGGGGGAGGAGAGCCACTGAGCCAACTATCTCTGGATAGCAGCAGATTTGTATTACCGTAATAGGTTCCGAGCATGCGCACCGCACATCCTACACTGAGTGCGCACACGCACGGTCGTGCACTACTCAGGGAAGTAGCGACAGCTCGCAAAAATCGACTTTAGACGCAAATGATGCCTGGTAACAACTCTGAGCAAAGTGGTGACAGTACGAAGAGCAAGTATGGGACGAGTCCTACGAGACGACGAGGACTGGCGAAGAAAAGCGACGCCTACATAAGGTGTCTTGCCAGGACACGACTGTGTGTCCGGGGAGCACTTTGTCCCAGACTGCCAGACTGATTCGGGTGCAACACAGCTTGGATGCAGGCAGGGGCTCCCCGGGGATAGATGAGAAATTGTCTGTTTAGTAAAAAACAAAATTTGCTCGGAAACTTTGGGTCCCCGAGAGGGGAGAGTGACACCCGTTCTCCCCCGGACAGGCGACGTCTCCGCCGTGAACTTTGGAAGGGCACCCGAGAAGGAGCGAGCCCGTCCCCGGCGGGAGCAGGAGGGTCTCTCCAGACAGGGCTAATAATGATCCATGCAACGAAACGTTCTTACGAGCGGGTTTTTCGCCCCCAAGTTCATTAAAGTACCGCATGAGCGTTCTGCGTACTGAAGCGAAACCGCAATTAACGGAGAACGGAAACTTTTTTCAGAGAATTTTATTCTCTTTTTCTCTGGCTGAGGGGAGAAAATGACAATCTTTGCGGGATTCTTGTCGGGGGTGCCAGGGAGATTTAATCTCGATTACACTACTTTCCGTGCTTCTATCTTGCTCAGAAAAGTCTCGAGTGGAAGAAGGGACGAAATTACGCATTGTACGCTCAAAAATGGTACTGTAATACTGCCCCAATGGAGCCTCATTTCGGGACTTCCTCCAGGGTGCCAGTGCTTTGGGAGGCAGAGAATATTGGACGAAAAAAGTTTTGTCACTGTGTGAAATGACTCACTCGGCTCCACTTTTTTTTTCTTTGTGCTCGTGCGGTCACTCGCTTGATGAAGAAGAGGAAGCTGCGCCCTTTGCATATCTACAGGGAACCCGAGTCACTCCTTGGTTTCCTCATCCCCCGGAGCGTCGGAAAGTTTCTTCTTTGTAGTCTTTGGTTGTTGTATCTATTTGTCCGAATCCACTTCCCTTCCCTGATAATGATGTAGTTGAGCATTGTCGCCCTTTTTTGTCGGCTACTGTTGCCCTTATTGTAAAAAGGGCGAGGAGGAATGGAGAAGGGCATTATTGCTGTTTGCCGGGAACTTTTTTGGCTGGATAAGACCGAGCCAAGGTCATGGCGACAGCCAAGTGCTGGCAGATGAGTCTGGGGCATCCATCGTCAGCCCCGCTGCACGAGCACCAGCAACAACGAACGCCTTCACCTTTTACTCCTGAATCTGCTTGCTATGCATACCAGATTAAGATGACACTTCTCTCTTATCCCCTGCCGCCCATGAGGAGGCAGCACTGTTCCCGGCGCAGCGGGTCACGACGGTGGTGGCGTGGTACGTTGCCAAAATGCGCGCACCCTCTTTCCTTGCATGTGCGTGAGCTGCGAACAATATGGTGGGGTTGTGTCAAAAATAGAGGAAGAAGGAAGACTCCGGCATGCTGCCCAGCCAAGGCCTCCGCTGAATGGGCTAATCAGCAGAGGCTCAACCTCTGGAGAATCCCGCTTCAGACCAATTTTGGGGCCAACGTTTTGGGGCTGCGCTGGCCAAAAATCGAACCGTTGTGCCGAGCACCAGGGGAAGCTCAGACGCCCTCCTGACGTCGCCGCCACAGGTCCTCTTAATGAAGATGATGCAATGTGAAAAAGATCGAACTGACTCGTTCTAGTCAGGACGACGACGACGAGAAAGCTGCCTGGCTGGAGACGCTCTTTGTTTGACTGCCATAGTTGCCACTGCCACCATCTCATACCAAACTCTTCACTATTGTTTTGGGTAATTGCCTTGTCTCTTCCCTGCCTCCAGGTCTTCATGGAAGAAAGGTTCGTGTTGTTGTTGTCTCCTCTTATATTGCAGTGGACAGCACGAAGTGCGCGCAAGGAGTGCTGGCGCCACTGTTGCACAGCACTGGTGGCGACAAGAGGTGCAAGTCTCACAACTTGGAGCTCTTTCTACTACCACATCACGCGAACACTTGATATGCGAACCGAGAAGATTGAGCTGGTATTGGATGTTCCCCAGAGAGTTTCTGCTGTAATGGAAAGTGCCGCAGTTCTCATTTCACTGCCATTCACAACTTTGATTCCATTAAAGCTTTGCTCGTCGCCACATGTTGAGTAAGCATAGGCTGCTCTTGCATAATGTACTTCATCTCCATAATGAAATGCGGATGGCATCGGTTCAATAGCAGGAGGATTTTGTCTAAAAGCGATTTGAACGAGAAAGTTGCGTACGACCCAAACGCAGGTTATCACCTCAAGAGCCAAAGTTGGATAACGCCCATAAAACAGGTGTACTCTACTGTACGTCATCAAAAGTCCCTCCCCAAATTTTATCCGCGGATGAATTCGGTACACGACCTTGTAGCTATTGCCTGGTATGGCTTCTGCGAGACATTGCTACTAGGATGCGCTGACCGTGTTATGTAGCGAAGGAGGCTCCTTTTTGCTCTAAATGGAGAATGGCCTTTATTGGCTTTGGGAAATGCTCAAGGTCAATTTTGGCCTTGTCTAGGTCCCCGCTTGCGAGGACGCCGACGTTACTCGCAGTAGAAAATGGAAACAATTTTAATTGTGATCATCATTGCCAGAGTGTTCTCAGAATTACGACGTTGTATTTACAGTCTTTCGCTACTTGCGTATGTACTATACTTATGTGTGCTAGTTGAGAAAAGATTATCACTATACCAGGACTGGCTTTTTTTTACTGGAGGGGGAAATCTTATTGCGCTATGTACAGTGTGCACCATGATGTTGCCTTCATTGCGTCACTACACCATGCCATTTGAATCTGGCGTCATGAAACATTCAGTAAGCAAGCTTTAGACCACTCAGAACCTTCCTAAAGAGGTGAGAAACTGCGCAACCTCTCACACGGCCAACCGAGGCAACATGTCTAAGCTCAAGATTGTTGAGTGGCTGCAGGCAAAGGATAAGCCCTCCAACGTGGCAAAGCACTTTTGCGTTGTGCAGTTGATGGATGTAACGCAAAGAGACTTTTTTTGATGCCACCGGAGGCTTCATGGTGTCTTCCACCCACTTAGTACCATATCCTGCATTGTCTGAGGTTTGCATTTGTAACAAAGTATTGTTACATGTTCATATCCTAATCCTACATTTTACTTTCCTACTCCAGGAGTGCCTTGAGCCTAAGTTCCAAATCGATTGCGCCGCTACGCCTGAAACTGGCGCCAGTCGACTCTGGACATGTCAGATTTTAATGTCTATTGGTTTTGTGCCAATGCCATTGTGCCAGTGGCACAAGCATGAGTGCTGTCCGAAAAGCTTAGGTCTAGTAGTGCCCAGTCCACACCAAATTTGGCGCAGCTGGTGCATGCCATTGTGGCGCAAGAGCGCCTCCTGGCCCGTGTCCAAGACGTTAAGGTGCATACGGTATATTCGGAAATCACTTAACGTATAAACTGAAAGCCGAGAAACATAATACTAAAGGGTGTGTGGCAAAAGAATTGCTTTTTTAAACTGCTGTTCCGTCTTAGAAGAAATATGAAAGAGAGCTATCTTTCCTGGGTGTGTATCTGTTAGAGGCATATCTCATAAAGTTCATAGGGAGACAGCCAGATCTGTAAGTTGCTCATTTGATACATTGCAGTGACTATTGAATTTGCCCCCTGTGTTGCAAGTCAAGTTCAGTCCACTGATCTGAATGTACGAGGGAGAGTTTAGGTGGAAGTCTCGTCCGTGTTACCTTGCTAAATCAGCATAGTCCTGTACTTTCCTACGTCTTCTCCTGAAGCAACGTTGCACTGTACTGATTGCTACAGACGAGTCAGCAACGTTACTATGCTAGCAGGACGGACACGAGACTTCCACCCACCCTTTGTCTGTGAGACAGCACGAATCCAAGCAGCTGTTGCAGGGCTATGTCCAGACAAACAGCAATAACTGGAGAGGAATAAGGTAAAATAAGGATGTTTAAGGGTTCTACGCATTGTGTTACACGGAGCATGAATCCCTGGATTTTCACATTATTGTGCTTGTCAAGGGCAAGGTCTGCACGACATGAGAATGTTAATGCCCTGAGGTACACCATCTATCTGATGGGAGTGGACAGATGTACGTCTGACGTCTTCCAAGGCCTTGAGACATCCTCTTGAGTATGTGTGATTGTTGGTCAATGTTATGGGAAAATTCATCTGCGTCGGCTGAAGTCTAAATCTCAGGGCTAAAAAGTTGGAGAGCTTCTCAATAAGCTTTTTATTTTCCAAAATGAGTAGAATGTTTTTGTCTTTGGCTTAAAATATACCTCGTGCACATTTAACTTCCTCTTGCTTGTTTTGTCCTTTGTTTGGGCACAGTGCCACTGCCAGCAACAGCTGGCTCAATTTGTGCGAAGCAGCAAAGCAAAGCCAGTGCCTCCTCTATCCAGTATATACAGATCAGCGGCTCAGCCCTTTTTGTCAGATACCGTGTGCATAGGAAACCCTGGCACTTATCTTTTTTACCCTTTAATGCAAACTTAAATATTCACAATTGAGCAATTTCTTACGGATGAAAGTCGTAGTATTACCCTTGCTTTACAAGTTTCAAGGAAGTATTTGTTTTTTGTCAGACCGCAAACAATGCCTCAGCATTAACAACATATTGTGGCACTGTATTTTCTTAGGGGTTTTCCCCCAAGGCGATTTGACATGTCTGAGGCCTCATAAAATGAGGCTGAGGATACCTCAAATCGCCGAGGAAAACATTAGAGGGACGTGATTTGTGACATATAAGGCAGGTCGAACGAGGGCAGAATTGGCAGAGGGAAATAGAAAACTATACATCCCTGTGTCTACTTTATTTTCTGCTCCTTCCAGAAATACCATGATTTCAGAACATATAGTACAAAATTTTGGGGTTATGAGCTCATGCAAAGTGACCGTCAGAGTGTTGTCAGTGATCATGGGGTGACGCCCAATAGAGGCAAAATGTTACTGCAAGCAGAAAATAACCCAGGTATCGATACGAGCATATTATCTTGTTGTCTTAAGTTGTTGTAACCCTCGACCCACTCTTTCATGACCTTCGTGAGGCCATCTGTGCTGACAGACTTCTTGCCGTTCGCCGTTCTCCCTCTTCTTGCCGTTCCTGGTGGCGTCGTGCAACTTTTGCACGTTTTTACAGTGTTTCTGTGAATGCTAAACCTCCCGGCAATGTCTTCAATGGGGTCCTTGGCTAAAATGTGCTTTACAAATCTTTGACGTAGCTCAGACGCTTTTCGAAACAGTGGCTTTGTTTGTCATCCAGCAACAAAAAAGATGCTCATTGAAACTAGTGGAGCGAGGACAGTCCAACCCGTTTTAGTTGTGGCAGATCGCCGGATATCGTATATTTAGGTTTACACTTAGTTCAACAATGTACAAGGATTTTTCGGGCAACCGGTAGGAGCATGCCTTAGATCCATGTGCTCATCTAAGTCACCAAAAGTGACGTCACCTTTGACCATTTCCTTGACTTCAGCCAGGGTTTCTCTACTGCCTTGATTTACTGGCACTTTCAGCAAAGCTGGCATTTCCCAGAACAAAATCGATTTCTGTGCGAAAAGCAAAATTTCTGATTGCAAAAGAATAACCCGACGAATTTATCTTGTGCGACGAACTTTGGAACATTGAGCTTTGGTATGGTGCCTAAGCCTTCGGTGCGGGTAAATCATGAGTATGTCTGATCCATTGTTGTTGAACAAAACAGTTCTTTTGGGACACCCCGTACATTTGCCGGGTCTCTACCGAGGACTGAACAGTTGGTTGAGTGAAGTGCCCTTATAGCACTGTCCCATTCTTCGGGCGTCCGCCCGCCTTCTCACAATATAAGGCCTCGGACAGGCCAAAAACCACCTCAGTCAAAAGTTGGAAAGCAAAGTGCTACAGTGCGGCCAGGCAATGTGTAGCTGCTGATCCATGCATACAGACTTTGTTTTATCGCTGGTAACAGGTCCTCTCTGACTGTACTTGGTCCACCGTCCACTGCGACTGGTGCGCTATATCGTGTCACTCATAGTGATATCTTACTTGCTTTACGTACGTGCACTTATTTTGGGGCCCCCCAGCAATCCTCCCGCTCCAGTCGTGCACCTCCAGGTACGTACGTATGGGCAGATCGTGCTACACAGACAAGGGAACTTTTGCGTAACGCTGATCTCGAATTCATTACACTCTCCGGGATTATTTATGACTACGAGGGGGTCTCAAGACTTCACCAAAAAGCTGAAGTGCACTTTAACAAATATTGGATTGGAAATTTTTCTCTTCCCCATCCTCAAACAACACAGCGACGAGGGAGAGGAAGAAGTGTGCCTCGGAGGCATGAAACGCTCTCTCCTCTTGAACAGCAACTAGAACTATGCTCTTTCTCGCTGCTACTGTGTTTTCAAATAAATGCCCCAAGGGGAACTTCATACTGCTGCGCTGTGTATTGCATCCCCCACCACTCAAGGAACTATTCTGCGTATAAAGCAAGCAAAGAAAGCCGCATTGGAGAAGACGACCATCATGAATCGTTAATCATGCTCTCCTTGTGCTGACTGATGCGTGACTTGTTCTGGGTGACTCCTCTTCCTCGGCTCTGGCTGTTTTGTGTGTTGTAATATTCCCTTTAAACTAATGAGATGAGTAGGCAAAGCTTCTGTTGGAGACCACGCCAAGGCTTTCACCTGGCTGCGGCAGTAATTGATCCAACCCACCCATCTACCCAAAAAATTCATTACGCTTTGTTGTTTTCCCCTCTTGCTTCGTCAACAAAATGCCAACTGGAGCTACCCCGCCTTACCGTATGTGCCGCAAGTGCAGCGCCGGCGGAGGCGGCGGCACACACGGTACGTGGCTGTCACGGACGTGGACCCGACTCGCTCGGCTGAAAAAGTGGAACACAGGACCGGCCTTTGGAAGACGAGTTGCAGTATGAACATGCCAACTATGGAGAGGCAACCGATAGTTGAAGGCTTTTAGCCGAGCATTATGCCCCTACCCTTCACTCCATGGGAGATTAAATTTCCGTTTTCGCTTCCGCGGTGTTTATCGAGCTCGAAGGATCAGGGTTTGATGTTGTTGCCGAGGCCGCCTCCATCTAGAGGGGGTTTTGGGCAGAAATCCCCAGAAGTTTTTTACCCAAGGCTGCTCGACGCATGTCGGAAGCCAACAACAGTCGCCGCAAAGTTTCGAGTGATCAAGAAAAAAGTCATGATAAGAAAGAAAGTAGAGAATGGTGTAGGGAAGAGCTCGTTAGGGACCACGTACGCTTACACAATGAACCAGCTCATCATGGACAGTCTCTTCAGATCAGATGCGTTCACACGCATATCAGGCTACTTCCAAAAATTGCAAGTCCTCCTTAGGCACAGTTTATGTGTCCTCTAGACGAATGAAAAGTCGGAGTCAAGTAGTCAGGGCTTTGAATACGATTTTGCTCCTTCCGCCGTCACTTATAAGTTGTTGTTTTGATGCCTACACTCTAGGATTGGGGTGGAACATTTGATTTTTTGGGGGGGCTTCTTTTGATGAAAAAGCTTATTGTGTTTCAGGGCAGCCTTATGGTACGGATATTGGTCTACTCTATTATTTGTCTGGTGAAAAAGGTTATTAAAGTTTCTTTGGACCACAAGACAAGTACTCAGGTTTAGGAGAAACAAAAACGCGAGCAATCCATGCAACCATGCATTTTTTTTTTGCATTTCCAAAAACATTTTGCCACATAAAGGGGAGGGCAGCAGCCCCATCACATTACCTACCCAGGGGGGACTCTGCCCCCCCCCCTCTCTGCTAGGTGGGAAGGAGCGTGCAGCCCCCATACCGTATTACCGCATGCAAAATGAGCACAGTTTAGAGGGTTACATTGACCATTGGTGTCGAAAAAATCCCCCAAAGCACCCTCAAGTGGCGATGCCAGCACAATTCTTTGCGAAAGGACTTTTATATAAAGAAAAGTCCTCTGTCCAGGAAAAGAACAGCCTCCAACAAAGCCTTTGCTTCATTTTTTGGCTGATTTGATGAATGTCGTCACTAGATGGCTCTCTTCTGCTTTTTATCAAACATGACTAGTGATGAACCATGTGGAGCACCTGGCTTCATCCTTCAAAGGGCTTCTGTCCCAAATTTTTGAGACTGATGCACCGAGAACAGCCACGTTGCACACATCCTCCTCAGCAGTGTCAAATATCAGCTAAGACTTTATTGTCAAGGCATGTGGTGCTGACAGAGGTCGGGTGGAAGCCATTATTCAAGCTAAAAGGGCCTCTCTTGATGCGTGAAGAAAAATTTCAAACTTTGCATTTTCTTTTTTTTTTTATTTTCTATCGTCTCTTCCATTTCAAACACTTTTTGATGTCAAATGTTATTCGACGGGAGCTCTGAAGAGCTTGAAAACAAGGATGGTCAAAAGTATGACATACCTTGTTCATACGCTTTCTCCAGGAAAAAGCTAATTGTTTGTTGACAAAAAGTATTGTTACGTGTTAACCTTCATGCATCTTCCAACGTGTAAGCGGAACTTTATGTCTCAATCTTTCCTCCACCCAGAGATAAAAAGGGGGCAAAGCTTTGGCCACTCAGACACCGTTTTGTCGGCCGCACCCGGTACATCCTGACTAATTAACTTCTGCATGTGTGTGTTTGCACCGTACACACTCGGTACTTGTGCACTGTTGGAGTCGCTTATGCGCATTGCGCCATAAGGTGCAACTGCTTGCACATTAGGTCCAATTTAAATGTTGCTTTGTCTAGCTCTCCATACCCTAGCCTGCGCCTTGAATGGCGTAGCAACAGTTGTTTAAGCAACTGAGCAGGAGCCACTCTGCCTGTCGAGAAACGTCAGTTCTGAGTCTGACAATGACGGAGGAAGCGGGGTCCCAAGTCGGACCGTCTCGTCTTGGCCGTGTGACTGTTGCTCACCTGTGGTCACGTCACTTGCGCCAACAACGTCTCGACGACCTGGCAGGAGGCTGCACAGGTGACAGTGGTGGCTCGGCCCGAATGGCGTCACAACGTGTCCTGGCCGTCGTCCCGCAGCGCCGGAGGAAGCCTTTTTGACACTTTAAGAGGTCTCGGAGAGAATTCCGCTTATTGACTGTGATCGTTGCCGGCGAACTCGCACTCGCTCGTCCCTGGCAATGTGACGGTATCAATCTTCTTTATTCTCCCAACTTCCTTCCTGAGCTGACGTGATGCTAACTGAGATCTGGGTCGGTGAAAGGGCCCGACCGCAGACCCCCCCAAGAAACATTTCTCACCCCGCTCTCTGTGTCTTTTATTGCTCGTTCTACGATAGGATTTTTACATCCCCGGCAGGGAGGAGCGCAAGAACAAGAGAGTGAGGGGGACTTTTCCAGATAAAGCAAACTGACCGAGAGGATATTCGGTCTATGTGGCGTAAAAGTACCAGAGAACTGCGTTCAAGTGAAATTAAATACACATATCCCCGCTATCATCCGTGCCAGTCGGGTAGTACGAGTGGAATTAATGGATGAGAGAGGAGAAAGAAAGAGAGAGAGAGGATGGGGTGGCGATTCTCATCTTTTTCTTGCCAGTGCCAACCAAGTTGCTGGATTTGGCAGGATATTGGCGTTATGGGGCACGCACCCACACTCAGAGAGAAGGTTAATACAAAAGCTAGAGATGACAAATGTGTCAGCTTTATGCTCTTGGCACCACGACGGCCTCCTCCAATAACGCAGTACTGCTGCAGAGCTGACTCCCGCTTCCTGCTGCTTCTCTTATTGCTGGCATTGCCCCGAGGACGCCGCCGTCGACGCCGCCGTCGACGCCGCCGTCGACGACAACCAGGAGAAGACACTGTCCTGCGAGATATTGATTCTTACAGTTGTTTCCCTGCTGTGCTTTCTAGGTCTAAGTGCTCGTACATGGTAAACTTGTATCGAGTAAGGAAAGATAAGAAGATGATGGGGTTGGATGGAGGGGAAGAAGGGGGATGGGGACGCTGTCACGTGGCCGACGACGAACTGACTACGCGAGATCTCTTCACGACTGATGCTGACAACAACGTTTGTCAAGACAGTCGTTCTTTCAGACAAAAGTTCAGCCCAGTCGGGTCGGACTTTGTGACAATGTGGGTGGTAACACCTTGTCCTGATAACGTCTGGGACGAACGAAATGTCTTGACAACGTCCGCCTTGATTAGAGTAGATTCCTCTCTTTCTTTGCAAAAATGATGAGGTCTTGACAAGGTTTGTGGACCTTGTCGAGTCAGGATGAGACAATGGTTGTAGGGACACTGGGACGTTGGCTGTTGAATGGTCCGAGAGATGACTCACGCTCCACTTTTTTGTCCGTCCTTAATGATGACAGTGTGATGAGGGGCGCGACACTAAGTCAATGTGAGGCGGTATGAAGACTAATGACTTTCTGAGAGAAAGGCTTTGAAATTTCCATCCAGGAGATTTTCTCCGAGCACTCTAATCGTTCCCAAGTCGCTGAGACACGCTGACCGTGAGGTTCACGCATCACTTACCTGCATCCTTTTACATCTCGCCGTGGCCGAGAAATTCCTCGACGCAGTTGACCCACTGGCCTTTGAACTGTGCAAGTACCTCGTATTACGGCCTGCTGTTTTTTATCAGAATGGACAGTCCGACATGTCACTGCCAGTACTACGTACACATGTCCGTGGACTACGTTGGACCCATGTACTGTCGTAAGATGTGCATGCACTTATTGCTGCGAGTTCCAGTAGAATTGCCGTTATCAGGAAGAGGAAGAAGAAGCACATCTTTGAGACAGGTCAGACGTGCTGGCACAGGTCGATATACCAAGTACAATAAGAAGTAATTGTGAACCGGTGCTCTCTTGAGATTCCTGGAGAACATTTCTGCTTGGAGGGAGAAGAAAAGAAAAAGGAAAGGCACAAGAAATGACGGAGAAGAAACATTTCCCCATCTCTAGGGCAATCGAGGTGATCAATCAGAAGCCCCCAGAGCTCCCTTGTTTCGACAAGGGCAATAGTCGTAAACTGCAAATCTTCCTTCTCCTCCCAAACATCTTAAATCGCACGTAGCAATCGTAGCCAGAACAACCACTACTTATGTTAGAATCTCAATCGCGAGAGGCCCCTCTGTGGCTGGAGACTCCCAGAGCTCATAACTCCTTATGAAACTGAACACGTGCAGTTTCTTCGCCGCACATATGTGCTGTACTGTGCAGACGCTGCATACCCCAACTGTACCGTGCTCACGGATAGTACGACGGACCAATACATACAGACGTTGTACGTAGCCACACAGGACGCGGTATGGGTTCCTTTCCCAACCCTCAGAGGAAATGACATGGCAGAAACTGACTCGACAAGGTAAAAGGTTTCAAATTCATTACCTACAGGAAAGAAACTGTCGTTTGCGCCCCAACAACTGTGTCTGTTCCCTTTTTTTGTGTCATTCGCACGTGCACACGACCATGATCTCTGGCTCGAACGAGACGTTGGCACTGCAGTCAGTCCATTGCTTCTCCTGGTACGGGGACGTGCAGCAGGTAGGAACATCTTGAGGAACTTTGGGGAAAGCTTTTTCGGGAAACTCTGCCCACCCCTGAGAGGGAGGTTCTGACGCAGGATCGAGGGACACAACAGATACTACCACTACTGCCGCATGTGTCAATAACAAGCGGCCAGATTAAAAATTCCAGGCCCATGTTGCCTCCACCCAACCTCTGAAAGTTTGGTATGTATTATTGCAGTGTATTGCTTAGTACAGTTGGCATAGTCAGGCTTAAAAGTATTCGTAACACGTCGAGATTTGCACATTTTCGACAATCACTTCTGAACCAGATACCCTTTTTTAAGAAAAAAAATGCGCGGTAGTAGAGCTCCTCAGGCTCCAGATGAGAAATTCATCCGTAATATTCATACCATGCGTCGGTTGCTCCAAGATGCGCTGTTCACAAAGTGTGGTCAGTGGGGCTCGGACTGTTGCCATTTTGCTCTCCTGATGCCACTGCAATTCACTGTAACTCAGAGCGGACGTACAGCGCAGTGATACAGTAAAAGAAGCAATCCATGATAAAATCGCAACGAAATCCAGGTCCTAGATAGACTGATCAGCCTTTTGCGAGCGGTCTCAACGAGCAGGGCAATGCAGTATAACAATGCTTTGGAGGCCACCATTTAAGCTGCATACAAGTGTACATGCAGCAGTATGGCCTTTTAGCGAATGCTGCGGTAGAGCACGAGAAAGACCGAAATCGTTATACCCGCAACTTTTTCTTTTATAAAAAGAAGTGTTTGGTCTAGGAGTTACTGCTTAAAAAAAGGGAATCTCGAGGTGTATGGAGTGCTTTCGAGCCTGACTCCACGTCGGACCGACAGTGCATGCACGGTACAGCCATTGACGTGTACTGCTGTACTACATAACAATACACCACAAATACATTTGCATTGTTTCAAAGATTTTCACAATTCTGCTTGTCATTCCCTCAGTCACAACCAAATTAGGTCCTGATCAGTACTTCTCAGGAGTGGACCTTGGAAGAGTGATCAGTTGACTGGTGCTCACTTCATTCTCATAACCTGCCTCACCAATATAAGTTTGTCTGAAGAAAGTAAGTAACGTCTGACTGCTCTGCTCGATGGGTAGTTTCCCTTTGCTTTTTCCTGCTATATTCTATTCTCTTTCTTTTCTGACACTGAAGGAACACAAGAAAGGGACGGAGAGAGCGAATGGGGAAGAGGGAGAGATGGGGCTTGTGAATGTAGCAGCACCAACATCAGCAGACATTCTCCTCTGTACCCAAGTACATACGTGGACGCAGCCAGAGCTGCTCTTCCGACGCCACAGTCTAGGGAAAAGCCCGAGGCCAGGAAATACTGAGCTGGTGACTCATCCTGCCTCCTGAGCTCTCCTTTCTCTCCTTCTTGCATCGCGACTCCCTTCGCCACTCAGTGTGTAAAGATTGGGTTGACTTTGAAGTTTCGTAAACTTTGTTCGGTGTGCACTGTGCTATGGTAACTATGTTTGTCTCATTTCCCTCCGCGGCTGAATACGCAGCCGCGCACGTACGCACTACATAAGACGCCGATATGTTCTGCACGCACGCACCTGCGTGCCGTTTCAGATGTTTGACTGTGAGCAACTTTCCTCTGTTGTGTGAGACAACGATTGACAAAGGGAGTCCCTGGGCCAACACTGACGCGTTCCTCAGCATCCCGAAGAGACGCCGGGTCCGATGGACGTGGGCAGGACAAGCGGCAGCTAACCAACCGGAGCCAATACGTCGGTATTTGTCTGAGCGTCAATAACAACCCGGGAGAAAGAAGAAAAAGAAATCCCCCCTCCCTCTTGCTTTCCCCCCACTGGTAACACGACATTGTGCATACCACATGTATGTACCGCACACACTACTCGCACCTTCCAGTCAGCAGCTCCTCCTCCATCCTAATGCATCTTTATTTCTTCGCTGCGATATGCATGCGCAGCCCAAAGAGCAGAAGAATGAGTGAGTGAGAATGCGGGGAGGAGAGCAAAAAGTATCGACAAATGCCTGCGCCTTTGTCACGAACGTGGCCTCGGCGGCCTCGGCGGCCTCGGCGGCCTCGGCGGCCTCGGCGGCCTCGGCGCGCGCGCACTCATTCTGCAGTGTGACGTGTCCGTACATCGCGACGCGGATGTGTAGCTCAAAAGCACTCGCAGATACGAAAATCGCCGACAGCAGAAAGGATGGGAACCTCTTCTTTTCTATGTCCCCGAGGAAAGGGCGAAAAATGGTGGGGGGGGGGACGAAAATTCCATTGGAGGTGTTCGAAATGGGCTCTGGCGCAAGAGGCAGCGAGCAATCTCTTTCTTTCTCGAGTCAAATGGTCCATCGAAGACGCCAAATGTAGCATCCATTCAACTTTTCTCCCTACTCGCGATGATTTGTGACGATTGTTCGCTCGCTCGTTTCCAACTACCATAGTAAAGGCGAAATAACCGAGGAGGGCGAGAGGAAAAAGGGGTCAGATTTGTGGGTGCTGAATTTGGAAGTAACTGTCGGATTCCGCCCAATACTTTACACGCAAGGGAGGGGCGCCGACCTGGGCGAGAACACGATGATGGCGCAATCAGGGTGGGCGCAGTGTGTCTTCCGCACGTTGGCGCGCATTCTCCGACAATGACACCTCGAGTAATAGATTTCTTTGCTAAGTGAAAAGCCCATTTGCTGGACGCAAATTACTCTCTCCTGCTCAGTCTTCGGGTAAACAAATCGCCCCCTCGTTAATGTTCGCTTAGCTCTCTTCTACTTTCCTCTTTTCCCACCTTCATCACGCTGTCGTGGCGGGCAAGAGCACCACGGAGGCCATGGGGGCGGGCAGGCAGAAGGGGGAGCAGGCAAAAAGTCTTTCCTCCCATCATCTTAAGCGTCAGCGGGGAGATCTTCTTACACTCGAAAGCCTCCTTCTCCACGTAATGGACCTCTCATGCTCTAATCGGCATTTGTAGCACTCCACACCAGTAGCAGATTGGCACGGAGGGCCGACAAAAAAGGTGCGGCCATATGACTATTATAGATTGTACGCACACAAACGCTTGTAATAACCTATGGAAATGGACGGAGCGATGTTTGTGCACAGTTCAAGCCCCACATCATCAGTTTCTCTCGCCAAAGCGCTTTGCTCCACTGCTTTTGACGCTTCTTTTTTACTGGTCGGAGCGCAGCAAATGGAGTCGGGAGCGAGCCAAGAGGAAGGGTATAAATGACCGCAGTTACGTTACATCTGAGGCACCCTTAGGTGCAGTTCTGCCAGAGAAATCACTGCTGGAGGCAGAGGCGATGGCCAAGGATTTATGCCACTAAGTCTCCGCTCGCTCTGTGTAATAGGCGTTGCATTATGATATGACTGAGGAGAGTATTAGAGAAGAGAAAGCAGACAGGTTTTTCTCATTCTTCCTATTACATCATGACGATATTTTCTGTGCTCTACCTGGAGCGGACGAGCGCAACGCGTCAGTCTTGAACGCCAGGCAAGCTTGGAAGAGAAAAAGCAAAGCAGCTAAAGCTGTCGCTTCGCCTCCCTCCAAGTGAAGGTTCTTCACAAGACTGCACTGCACGTGTGCCGGTGCTGGCACCTACATATGTGTACTTCGGTGCATCGACGATCTTTGGCCAAGTGCACGATCAGTGCTTGGCCTGTCCGTCATTTTCTCTCTCTACTCTTGTCTCCGTCACTTTTGATTGTGTCGTTTCGTCTGCTCTCCATCCTGGTCCAAGGACTTGTGAGGCAGTCCTGGCGGGCCCTGGACTTGTCCTGCACACCTACAATCAGCTCGTCCAGCCTTGAACCCATGTGCGCAGCTGGAGGTACGCGTCAGCTCAACCAAACGCGGCACAGCGCAGGGTCATGGCGAGAGCCTTGCAAGGCCAATGGTGACAGTCGCTATCTGCGACGTCTGCCTGTGGACTTGAATAAAAACCGCTGGGACGGAATGTGTTTTTGATGATATTTCCCAGCTCTGCCGTATCAGAATTGTGAACGTCATCGAAAATATGAGCCAAAGCCTCGTAAAAGCAAGAAAAGCGATGCCTGACGGGAGGATGAGGATAACATTTTATTGCACTTAATAAAAGCATCGCATGGGAGCGCCTTGCTTGTTTGCGCGGACGTCTGGAGCGTCCCCGTACTTCGTGCGTCCCTCGTCGAGAGCGCAGTTTTGCATTTCTCTGTTACAAAGTCAGGGTCGGCGTTGCCAAAGTGTGACTCTGAAGCAGGCCTTTGTGTGCACGCAGAATGAGGCGAGGGCCTCGTCCGTGTTGTTGCATCTTCTGGGCCCCAGGATTGGGAGTGCCCTGCCTGGCATGAATGAGCCTCTATCCCGGATTGCCTAATGATCGTCATTAATGGGCCCTATTTACGTACCTAGCTTATAAACGCGTACCATTTAGAGCATGACAAATCGCACTCATACCGAAGACGACAGACAGTCATTAGAAAGGAGGCCAAGTAGCCTTTTCCTTCCTGTTTATGCCTCGTTTCGTCTCTAAAATTGCCATTTTCCTCGGTCTGTAACGCAGCACAAAAGTTGACGTTGTCCCCGGAGATGCATAATGCCATCATTCCTCATCTTAACCGGGGAGGATTTGGAGAAGAAAAAAATTGCTTGACTTCTGTGTCAAGCTCTCCTGAGCTTTATTCGTGCGCGCGTTGGAGGGGAGGTTGGAGAACGAAAAGAGATGGAGGCTGCCCTCCTCCTCCTCCCCGGAGAAGCCCATCATGCGTACGTGTATCATCGGTTTTGGGAAAGATCATGATGCTGACTCCAGCTGGGTACCCCATTCTGAATGGGCTGTGCGTCGAGCGCAGCAGCACTGACTGCGTACTGGATTGTCACGACGCCGCACGAGAGGCCAACTTTTACCTTACCTAGTTTTCCAAAGCTTTGGCTGAGCCTCTTTTTGAGTCTCTGGACCTTGGAAAGAGCACCACTCTTCTTTTCACGCATCACAGCACCTGGAAGGAAAAGGACAAAAGAGGAATTATTGCTTAGCGAAATAAAAAAAAGGCCTACGTCAGGAGGCCATGGCAAGAATTCTTCTGGCGAAACATCTACATGTTTGTGTCTCTAAGCGTAAGCTTTTTTTTCTCCTGCTTGCGAAGAAAAGGAAAAATTAAACTTTCACATGGATGCACACGTTGTAATCTCGACTTTTTGATAGCTCTCTTTCTCAGGGGGAGGGGGCAAAAGACTTTTTTCGGGGTAGGCGTTCGGAAAGCTGCTCCCTTTTTTACTACCCCTGTTGACAAAATGTTCTCTTCCGGCGTTTTGTGCCCCCTCCTCAGCCATCACATTTCTTTTCCTGCTTGTGTCACATACCGTACTGTGAGCTGTATACAGTACATCGACCCTGAGGCGAGAGAAGCCAGGGAGTGCAGAGAGCCAGATAAAAGAAAATTTTTGGTGCAGAAAAGCGAGAAGTGACGAAGGAAGGGCACGAATGCAGCAGAATGACAGCCAAGGAAAGAAAGTCTGTTTTAATGTCTAATCTCCGAACTGCAGCCTGCGGCTTGCGCGGCTTGCGCGGCTTGCGCGGCTTGCGCGGCTTGCGCGGCTTGCGCGGCTTGCGCGGCTTGCGCGGCTTCGGCGGCTTCAGCGGCTTCAGCGGCTTCACCCATGAAATATGCACAGACAGCAAGAGGGAAAGGCGGAAAGTGTTACCTGTTTTCACAACCGCGCATTCGCGACACTCGAGCGAGCAGCATCGTTGAGACGCCGATGACTTGAGCATGGCGCTTTCTGCCGCTTCCCCCGCTGAGTCATCTCACCCCAACACAGCTTGGCTGCTGCTTCATGATCACGTCATGTCGACTCGATGGGGGGAAAAAGAAGCTCGCGCGCACAAGAAGTCAGTGTGTCAGGTTTCACGCAGCTTTAATCTCTCTTTCCTCTGTCGAATGAATGGACAGGAAGAACAACGAGGTCTTCTTTGCTCGCGTCGTGAGCACGCGGAGAGAGAACTGAGCGCGGTTCTCGGCGTCTTCCTCCTTCAACAACAGCGCGAGCGAGCGGACGGACAGAGGGACGGACGGGGGGACGGACGAGCGCTCTCTCTTGCCAAAGGAGAAAAGCTCTCTGCCTCTCGCTGTCGTGGTAGGAAAGCGTTGCCGTCGCCCTACGCACAGCTGATCCAGTGGTTTGGCCTCTCTGTTATCGTTGGGAGGCAGCTTCTTTCTCTCTTGGGATGCGAGGACCAAATGAGGAGGAAAGGAGGGCTTTTGAAAAGAGCGCCCGCGTCCAACGTCGACGTCGTCTCCCTGTTGTCGCCAAACTTTTGCGTGCATACGCGGACGGACAGACGGACAGACGGACAGACGGACAGACGGACAGACGGACAGACGGACAGACGGACAGACGGACAGACGGACAGACGGACAGACGGACAGACGGACAGA
>JAAUXU010071516.1_pt1 | contig 69189 bp, 64 predicted proteins | sample 7278151 | NCBI WGS metagenome assembly JAAUXU01 (sample SAMN14350113, study PRJNA611818) | marine sediment metagenome | isolation source: surface marine sediment (1.8m) | place: French Polynesia: Moorea | collected 2018-08
CCCAGCTCCAGGGGAATGTCTAAGGTCGTCCCCAGCCTCAAGATGCTTTGAGATGTTGTAAATTGTCCTCAGTGAGGCTCCAGTCTGCTCCGCGATGTCTTTTCGAGGCACTGCTGCACGAAGAAGAGTGGCGATTTCAATCCTTTTTTCATGCTGAGTGGCCATTGTTTCACTTATAGAAATGATTTTGGTATCAATCGACAGCTGACAGTGTACTCTTCAACTTTGCTTTTCAGAATGTTTTTCGGAAAAGTCTCTAAACCTCCCAAAAATGGCGCCAAAACCGTCGGCAAATAATTTCGGTTGACCCGGTATTTAGCAAACCTCCCTGTCCACGGACCACAGTGGCCCGGTAGGCGTGCTGATGCAGAATGACAAGAGCCCAGGCAACATCACTAGTTTTAAGTGGATCAGACATCAATTACACATTATAGTTAGGGCAGCACGATGAAGTATCAATCACCATCATCTTCGTAGCTTTGAGACTTCATATCAAGAAGAAGAAAAAACGCCGCTAAATTCTCTTCGTGGTTTGCCCACTTTATCAAAGACAACCTCTGATTCCCTTAAAGACACATGAGTTGCTTGGCACATTTTGTTGCTCATTCATAAGTAGCTCCCGCAAACATTTTTACATCATACTCATATTTAACGGGACGCACCAAATATGCTCAAACCAACCTCTGAGTTAAGCACTGCGCTCCAAGTATATATTACCCGCTTTGTTCTTCTTCTTGTCTGTCATTGGCTACCTTTTTACACAGTTTCTTTTTGTTGTGAGTGTGCTTCAGCCAAATCAATAAAAAGAACATCATGGAGGCCAGCCAAGCACTTGTTGGCCTAGGACCTGAAACGAGGCTCACTAGCAGCAAGTCCGTGCAGTTGCAGGTACGGCGAACAAATTGAGGTAAAAGTAGAGATTAAAAACTTCGCTTGCATGAGCAAGTCACTGAAAAAGTATTTTTTAAGACCATGGCATTAGGCAGGAGAGTTTCGAAGCCCTACAGTACATGACTCATTGACTTTTGTAAAATGTAGTTGCAGTACTAAATCAGTACCTTAGAGAGAGGCCCTTGTAAAACAAGTCCAAAGTACTTTTCCAGAACGTTTATGCAGCAAAATATTACCAGTTTCTTCTCACTTCCATACATTATTCACATGAAGTAGTAACTGCATTTCAAAAGTCATTTCTTTCACCCTGTGTCTCGTAGCTAAAGATGAACTTGCCATGGGAGAACAATCTCTCACAGTTGTCACAGGAGGGAAACAGAGTGTTGTACTTTCTGCAGAGTAAACTGCTTAAAGGATTCGCAGTGAGTCGACGAACCACTGACGTACCTGTACAGTTTATCTTCTAAAGACACCTGAATTCGTGTCTTTTCGGGGAAGTAGTACTCATCATTTGTCTGTCCATGACACCCTGCCTAATCACAGCCTTGCGAGGCTTCTAGAACCCATCTCATGGCTTTGTCTCGCCCCACTTCCATCCACGATAGTTTAGAAAGATGGTGTGCAGACTGCAGAGATAATGACCAACATTTATTGAAAGTGGAAAGAGAATCTGTTGCCACTGCCTCGATCCTCTGCCAGAGGGTGACATAACTGGGCAACGCTTGCTCTGGTCTGCAGCTTCTTCTTCAGTAATGGCAACGTAGGAAAAAGGTAGCCAAGGTAGTCATAGCCATATCTTTTAATCTTTCTCCACTTAGTCAAATGCTTGGACAATAGGCTCCATCATGTCGCAGTCCTGTTCCACACATATAACTTCCGCCAGAGTGACAGTGGGGTATTTGCCCCTACCGTCGGTGCATGGCCTTTTTCAGAACTCGTGTTGATTATCAAGTGAAGCCTTTCCATGCATTCATACACAGAATTCATCCTGGTGGAGTTGGGGACGACAAGAGAGACATCAAAGTTCTGTTGGACTAATGCAATTGATAGTGCAACTTCTCTTGGACTATCGGTGCTGGCAACTACTCCATTTTGGGGGGATGTCAACTTCTTGTTTGAGAGTCCATCAGTCTGGAAGTTGATCACTCATCAATAGAAAATCTGCAGAGCAACTGCAAAACACTTCTTGTCCGACTACCGTATACCTCACTGCGGCACTTAGGTCAAAAAGTGGGCTGTGCAACCCACATTGGACGCAATGAAGATTTCTAGTGGTACCAAAACCTGCCTAAAACATGCACGTTTGCCGAAATACCGTACCTTCCGATCGTGGCTAAATGCTGCGCAGTATGTCCACAGCCGGCTTTACATGGAAGTGACCAAAGTGACTGGGATAACAGCAGAGTGCACCATTTTGCCAGGAAATCTGCTTGTCTAGTGTAGGCCTGCCGTCAGTTATGTACTGCATGTAGGTACGCCCATCCACAAGTAATAGATACGCGTATGCACTGCACAGCAGAAATAAAAACCCCATGGTGACAGTACTTAGATGAGTGACTAAATTGAATGTGATTTCGTCACATCTTCTGCAGGGTGAATGGAAAGGAGGTGATTCGCCGCGACTGGATGTTCAAGCTAGTCGGATCGGAGACGTTTTCCCTGGGCAAATCTCGCTCGTCTTGCCGCCTGCGGATCGAGCCGGTGGGGGGTTTTTCCTACCAGTATTCGCTCGAAGTGGCCGGGAAGCCATTCAAGAAGTTCGCGGAGCGCCAGAGCAAAGCTCTGCGCACCTGGGTGTTGCCCGTGGAGGGCGAGATGTACCGGGTGACGCTGGAGCGGGACACACTCGACGTGTGGGTCAACGGAAGACGAGTAGAAACTGCTGGCGAGTTCACCGACGAGGGCACAGAGACTCATTTCACGATCTCCGGACAGCCAGCGTTCATCCGTGCTGTCAGTTCCGGAGACCGCAGGCGGGGCATAGTGCAGAAGCTCTATGTACAGGACGTTGAAATCCCAGAATATGTTGAATAGAGAGTGATCAACTGATTAATGACTTAAATACATCCAACCCTTTGTGATAATAAACTGTATTTGCTTTACTAACAACTCTAGTTGCCTTTCCAGAGAAATGTCCTGGCTGAAGAGACCAAACATTTTTAAGAAGAAGGAAACCTCAGAGGTAGTGAAGCATCCACGGTCTTATTTTTAAAACCTTAACAATTCTCTGATTTGTAGGAGAAAAATTTAGTCGAAAATGAGGATAATGACGATCATGGAGAAGATGGGGAGAATGTGGATGAAGGTGCTGGCGGATCTTCCACACCAACGCCTGGACAGCGAGCTGACACAGCTGGTTCAGTCAGGAGCAGAATACAACCAGCTCTGATGGAGGTAGGCGAAAAATGTTTCGGGATTGCAATCAAAGTCATCTCTTTGCTCATTCACGAGGACTCTGAGAACGAACAAGAGGGTGCTCCCTTTGCAACTCCCGCGCCTCAGAACTTGGACATGGGTGGTGACGCAGGAGAGGAAGGAGACTCAGGAGACAATGCAGATGGGCCACCCCGCGTCAGTGGAGGTGGTTCTCTCGATGAATCAGACTCTGACGACGACGACGACGACGACGACGATGACGATGACGACGTGGCAGCGCCCCCTCTGGAAGGCATGTATGACCCATCAGAATTCGAAAACTTGAACGTCTCCCCTGAGATCAAGGAACTCTTCACTCACATCACGCGCTACACGCCGCAGACAATTGATCTCGAGACCAGATTTAAGCCCTTTATCCCGGAGTACATCCCAGCTGTTGGAGACATCGATGCTTTTCTCAAGGTAATAGCGTCATTACGTCGCCTGTTTGACTGTATTGAAGATTACAAGCGGCTTACTTCTAGGTCACCCGACCGGATGGTCAAACGGAGGCATTGGGCTTGACTGTGCTGGACGAGCCCGCAGCCCACCAAAGTGATCCCTCAGTGCTCGAGTTGCAACTGCGAGCAATCTCGAAGCAGACTTCGGCAAAAGCCGCGCACATCAAAAAGTTAGAGGGCGGATCAGGAGAGAAGCAAGCCAAGGAGATCGACAAGTGGATTAAGGATATCTCTGACCTACACAGGTCCAAGCCGCCACCCACAGTGCACTACTCAAAGCCAATGCCGGACATCGACTTGCTCATGCAGGTGAGGGTATAATCTTGCTTCTTACTGCACTTCCACAAGAGAAGAAAGAACGTCCCTGTAATTACAGAGTGATCCAAAAAGAATGCGACAAGTCTTTTACTCGCAATTTCTGCAATTTTGCATATACAATAAACAGTACAATATCAATAAACAGAGACTTCAATTTAAGCTGGATCTCACAGAAAAATGTTCTGCATTCACAGGCTCATGGTCACACCGCTTTACCTGTATGGTGTCTTTGTTTTCCGAGCTTTGGCATTTTTTGAGCTTAGCACTTTTGGCATTTTTACCACGTGTTTACCAAGTCTCATTGGCAAGGAATGATTTGGGTCTGAAAACTAGGTGTCAACCATACCTGTCAGAGGCATGTAGACGGTGGGGTGGGGGTGCCCGAAAGCAATACAAGACCGAGGACATGTCAAATGTCCAAGTTAGTACGAGGAACATTAAGTCCACGTTCAGTGCTGCAAGTTGTACTTTGGTAGCAAGTTCATAAAGTAGAAATCTCGCATCAAAGAACGTCTTTAAAATCACCTCTACAACATTGATCAACTGACGTCAATTTCTTCTCTTAAAATATTTGGATCCGGTTGAGTGAAGTTTGCAGTGTATAAGGTGAAAAGTGACATGAATAAAGTGAAATTTTGCGCCGCGAAAGTAAGATTTGCAGTGCATTACATAAAGCTGATGCCAATGATGGGCTTCGTTACGCGCTGCAAACCGGCGTATTAGAGGACAATAAAGAAAAAGTCTTGCGTTAAGGCAGTAAGATATCCCATGAACTGAAAAAATATAGGGCTGAGTCGGACACAGAAATCTGGAGCCGAGTCGGTTGCCGTCTGGCCTGAAGCTCGAGCTTTGACTGAATCTTTATGAAAATGCTCCTTGCGACCGATTTCATTTGGAATCCATTTACTGTTGCCGCTTGCACTCTGCTCCTGCTGGCGGCCCGAAAGGTCAAAGCTCAAGAAAAAATAATCGAATTAAAACGAAGTTCCGGAACATCTGGAACAGCCAGCCGAGTCGGCCTAAGGCTCAATACAACCCTCGTTCAATGATGGAGAGTCGAAGCTAGAGATGGAACTTGCTCAAAAAAGGTCAAAGTGGGGTCAAACTCTTTGGGCTCACTAAAGTTGGGCTCCAACCAACTCAGACACACAAGAACCGTCCCATATTCGGGCTTTTCGGCTTGTGTTCCTGTCGGAATTGGCAGATGCCTACAGAAGACTCGGGCGGAACTTTTTTTGCTGGTTTGTTCATGAGGTCATCAATTTTCACGTAAAAGTATTTCTCACCCATGGACAACTTGGTTGTCTATAAGCATGACGTTTTCGTCTGTCGCGCACCGCGACTGGCCGACTCTGGAGCCCAAAGTGAAACAGAGACTTAGGGCAGGTGAACATGAGTCTACGAATGAAGAAAAAATTGTATGAGATTCAGCATTAATTTAAGCAATCGTTCAGTGATCTATTCACAACAGGGTAGATTTTGGTGGCAAAAATACTTATAGCACCCTTCTTTTGGACCATCCTGCATTACGGTTTACTATGCGTTGTTTTCCAGGAGTGGCCACCAGAGGTGGAAGAGGCCTTCAAGACGATAGGGCTGCCAACTGCAGAGTTCGACTGCGACCTAGGCACTTTCGCAGATGTCTGCTGCTCTCTCCTTGACATCCCAGTGCATAAGTCTCGAGTCCAATCGTTACACGTTCTCTTTTCACTCTACTCCGCCTTCAAGAACTCGCAACATTTTAACCAGCTGGCACAGCAGAACAATATGGACAACGATCATGTGGATAGAATGGAACTGTAAAACAAAACAAGGTTTATTTTTATCACTTCCACTAGCAGAGTACCAATAAGTAATAAAATTTGCATATGTCCTCTCTCTCTCTCTCTCTCTGTTGCTAGACTCACAAAAATGTGGTGGAAAAATACATAAGATGGGAGCTAAAACCGTCTGTTCAACACTTCAGACTCTCGTGCCTCGTCGAATTACACTGTGCAGGTAAATCTCTCCTGGTAGGTGCTCGGCTTTACACAGTCGCTGCATCAATAGCTACTTCGTCGTTGTGCTTGACAAGATTATCACTGGCATTATTGTTCTCTTTGCCGCCATTTACTATCACAGTAGATTCCTCCTCTTTTCTCTCAGTATGAGAGATTGCCTGTTGGCCATTCGCTGCGGAATCCTTTTCTTCGGACCTTTGCCTGGATTCAGATCCCCTGGGTGTCTTTGGCTGCAGCTGCAGCGAGGTGATCAAAACGGCGATCTGCTCTTGGCTTGGACAAGCGATGATGATCTGCTCATCCTGGCTGTAGTCATGGCGCGTCAGTTGAAGGAAAGAGATGAATGTGGAAAGCACATTGTTCTGTAAATGGGGAGTGAAGTGAAACATATGAATTATGAATCAGCACAATGTAGGCAGGTCACCTGTCTACGTAAGTCTTGCCAATTCTCAACTTGGCGTCATAGCAGGTCTCATTCATAGTCTGCAGTAATGACTACACGAACTCCGCGAGGTACAAATAAGCAACTGTGGCAAAGACGACTAGTGACGAACAACGTTTGAGTTGACCTCCAGTCAGTCACAGGTGCGTTTCTTGACGCGTTGAACCTGTGCTTCCAATGTGTAAAACATTGCACCACTTACCCTAATTGGCCTGAATAGGATAAATTCTGTCTCCCTGTTGGCCAGGTAGAGTTGCATAGCTCGCTGGATAATCGGGAACTGCCTCTTCAGCTCCCTCAGGCAGTGCGACACGACGGCCTGCAAGATGTCTGGCCTGGCCCAGGGCTCGCGTGAGATATTACGAGTTTTGTCGTAGTTACGATGATCGTCCACCTGTGGTGAATTGATTGCTGGACTTGGATTTGAATTCTTGGGGGGATGTGACTCACCTTCTTCATAAACTCTTGCATCTTTCCGACTACTTGTCCAGTTGCCAGTGCGATAAAGGCTTCGCACGTAGCCTTAAGTTGGCGATCGACCTCCTTGCGAGAGTCGCGGCAGTACTCTTTAACCTGATGAAATGACAACTTATTATAGAAACAATTTAGGCTAGATCAATTTTTTCATCTCTTTCCACGTGCTATATTTCTGAAAAGATCCCATTTGAAGGCTATCTAGTCAAATGGAAAGAAGAACTAATCAGTTTTTGGGTCCCCTCTTGGCCTTCAAAGTTCTATATTCACAGTACATAACGAAGGTAGGTGAACATTTCAAATTAGACCTGCTTAGTTCCTTTCCAGATGCTGAACTGCTCCTCTGTTTATACTGTGTACTGTGTTTGTAGCTTTGCCTCATGGCCCTCCAAATCTTGACCTTGTATGAACGGAACTTGTGAAAAAAAGCTATTACAAGAGAAGGGGGAAATCCATTTGACTACATCTTCACCACTTGGCATCAGATAGCAAACCTAGGATGCACTTGGCGAAATTCCAAAATTCTCATTTATTGGTCTAGCCGAAATTTGAACGTGACGTTAAGCCTTCATATACTTCCAAAGACGTTCTCACCTCTGGAGCTCCTTCCAACAATAGAGCAAGAAGCGCATTGTTTGCTCCAAGTGAGAAGACATCGCCTCGTCTCGTGGTCAACAGGGCGGTCGCTGCAGAGCGCAGACGCCCGAAGTCCAGGCCGGTCTCTCGGACCGAAAAGTCCGCGTGAAAAGGTGCGATCTGCTCCCTCAGGATGAGTAGGTCCTTCACTTTGAAGAGCAGGGCATCTTGGGACAAGGCAGCAGAAGGCAACTGCTTAGAGGCAGCGATGGCATCCCCCGCCGATGCTATCGAGGACATGCAGGCCGAGAGGGCTTCCTGTGACAAGCCTTGGAAGGTCTCTCTATCCAAGCAGCGGTACAACTTGGACAGACATACGAGGGTGCGACGGAGGGGAGGGTACCACATTCCGTGCAGATCCGCGGGGGAGTCTTTAGAAATAAAGCATTACATTAAATTATTTCTGGTAGCACTGCACGCCCATTCGAATTTCATTCGCCAGTGCGAATTTATTGGTTATCCCCAGAATTTTGACGTGTTTCCTCTCCACAGTTGCCAATTTTTTGACTAAACTGCCAACAGAAGGGGATTAAACAGAAAGACAACACGTCACTAAATGATAATACTATTTACTGGAATGTCATGCACAAAGCGCACAAGACTGATATGCCAAGTGCACATCAGGACAAAGTCATTATTTTTCACACAGCCAAGTTTTAGGCTTCAGAAACTTTTGCGCGTGGTTCTGGTCAGTCATGCAGTTCGCATCCATGGAGTACTCGATTGAGACTAAGAGGTAAAAGCCACGGCCACTTGTTGAATCTCGACTCGCAAGCGTCAGATGGTTGTTAAATTTTTATCAGCTTCAAATATGTCCCATTAAGGATTGTAAACCAAATCAGAACAAGCTAGACATTCTGTTGAGCCTACAACTTTTTTTTTACGTACTATGAAGTAAAATCACGACATGTAGGCCTGCTTGTGCATCACTACATCGAGAAAAGTACGCTCCAACTTGATAAGAGGGCATTTTAGGAGGAAGTTGCATAACATAAACTTTAATTCACTTGCGACTTCAGGGGGATATTGTGAAGTGAAAAATTTTGATGCGACGCTTCCTGCTTTCTACTTGATCCCGGACTATACAAAATGAGGCCAAAAATTACTTTTACCGCCGGGTCTTTATGGCTCCTTGATACATCACAGCTAATTTGGAAGCAGGAAAAAATGCTCACTGCACTGCAAAATACTCTAACAGAAATACTCATCGGTGCAGTGGATGTAAAGTTCTATCAGTTTCTAGCATTTTCATACATCATCCCCGCAGTCAAGCACGAGGATGAAAGCGTGATGACTTTGGGTCGTCTTGCTGCAGGTGGAATTGGCGAAATTACTGACTGGAGAGGCTTACAAGTACCTGCACTTAAGGGTCGTACTCGTGACTTATTAACTTACTGGACGCTTGACTGTTGGCTCTGGCCCCGTTAATTTGTGCCACCTCCATAGACGTAGCTGAGACGAGAGACGAGGAGGAACCTTGACGTTGATGCATCGGCTTTTGCTGCGGTTGTTGCTCTTTCAGGCTTTCAGCTATGGCCTCCATCATCTCCAGCTTCTGTGGGTAGGCCAGATCTCCCGGTGCGGGAGAGTAGCCTAAGATGTCTGTCCTCACGTATATGTGTGCCCTATAAACTAGGCGCTCCTGGACATCCTGAAGTAGCTGACTAGCAACTCGTTCGAACGCCGACAGTTGAGGAGGATGACCTATGGCAGATTTGTTGTTGACGTCAAGTTCCTATTTGTAAGGCATGCAAGCATACCTGCGCAGTGGTGGCCTAACATCTCAGAGCGAAGAATGCCTGTCAGCTCACTCAGAGTTTCCAGGTGCTGCAAGTGGATGACTAAGGGGCGCACGGTGTCATAAAGAATCTGGCAGAGACCTTCCAGGAAGGAGCTGTAAAGAAATGACGATGCCACACCGACGAGATCGATACAACCTGCACAAGTACACTTACTCCAAGCTGTCCGTGTGGGTCTGGAAAAACTGCTTGCAGAGCTGGTATTCATCATCGCAGACGTGAAGCATGAAGGCGCATCCAGCTCGTACTAATCCACAGTGGTCACGTCGGCAGCGTTCAGATAGTTCAGTCACAACAGATCGTACGGCCGGAGCCAGAAGACGTCCGCGCGAAGAGAGATACACGGTGAGGCAATCAGACACAACGGATTCGTACTCAGTCCTGAGTGCCTCGTTTCCTGTGTCTTCTTTTGCATCAATCAAGCGTTGTTCGATAGCAGTCAACACCTTGGACAGTTTCGGCGCCAAAGCACGAAACTTTCCGTAGAAGAGTGTGAACGCCGGGTCTGTGTTGCTCTTGATGGGTGGTGCACCTGCGGGTGGCATCGCCGCAGCCGTTGCAGCCTCAACTGCTGAGCGCACATAAGTGCGCACCAGGGCCAAGGCTCGCGAAAGACAGGCTTGATACTTGACGCGGTAGACGCTCGCCTGCTTGTAAGTCGGCTATAACAAAGAAATAGAAGACCGTGTTTCAACCTTTATAGCAGTACTACGTAAAGCACAACTCACGTGCTCCAATACGTAGATCAGGCACTCGTCTATCCTGTCTAGGACGGAGAAGAAAACATCCGAATTCACTGCCAACGCCGACGAGGTCAATTTCTGCCCAATTCTGTCAGCTTCTGAATAGAAGACCAACTTTTGGGAGAGCTTTTCAGCTAGCGAGGCCAGCTGTGTCTGCTCTTGTAACAAGTGCTGGCAGGCAGAGTGCAGGGAGTTGCTCTTGGTAGAGACGAACTCATACTGCTGGCGAAGGGTCTCCAGCTCCGACTGGCCATGAGATACCTGCAGCGGAGGAGTTACAGACCGGGCTACTATTTAAACTTTATGGTACGACCTACCTCATCGTAAAGACTGTCTGCGTCGCTCTTGTGTCTCTCGAGCTGCGCGATAAACGTTCTGTAGGCGGCGTCCTCCTGGAACTGCAGGTTATTTTCCACATGATGGAGCCATTCTAGAAATTGGTGGCCGGTATCCACGCGTTGTTGCTGGCGCTCCAGACGGGCCACTGCAGGAAAGAGGCGCCCCGACAACTCGACGTCGCTGCCGGCGAAGGAAGCCACGTCTGAGGACTTGGCGTCGCCCCCGCCACCAGTCGCCGTCATAGTCGCGAGCGACGCCGACGAATAGGAGGTCTTCATGGCAGTCGGGACTGTGACGGGAAGCTGGAAACAGTTGCAGAGCGTTCGCTACGTGACAACGGCTTAGTATGTACACTTGTACAAGACTGTTCTTCGTACATTTCCAGGCAAAAAGTGAAAGATCGAATCGTAATAGCTGTTCTGGAAGTGCTCCCTGGAGCGACACCAACGGCCATCACTACACCATTACGGACACCTTACTTACATCCTTCGGCATCGGCCTGTTGGCCGACAACTCCGCGATTTCTGTCAGGGTGAGTCTCTGCGCCGGCGTAAGTGGCGCTGTCGGCGCATCGGCCTCTTCCCATTGCGCCAGGACAGCGGCGCGAGAGGAACTCATGATGAAACTTGCCTGAGTTGGACACCGGGAGTGCCTGCGTAAGCGACAGCACTACCTTCGCCAAGATTTTGTTCAGGCAGGCGCTCTCTCTGCTCTCCCTCAGGCAGGCTCAAGCCAACTCATCTCTTGCGCTGATCAGCTGTGCTGTGGTTTCGTGATAGTGCATGAAATAGGTTCCGAGCATATGAGTGCATAGCTATAAGAATAGTTTGTCTTATGCGTATTGTATGCACCGTACGTAGTACATTGGAGTAACAAATAGAATATCTCTACCGGCGTCCGTCACTTGATGCTTCATTTTTTCTCTTAAAGCGACACGCGAAAGCTATAAATAACTGACACTCAAGACTTAACTTTTAGCTGAATCGTATGAGACTAAAATGAGAGGCTGAATGAAGATCTTGTGAGAGCGCACCAGAAAGTGGAAAATAAAGGCTTCTCTAGAGTCAGATTTGTATTCGTTGCAGACAAAGGCATTCGATCACCAACAAGTCTTGACCTTGACCTATTACAAGTTGGAATTTGGAATGTGCTGAAACAGCAGTGCACGAATAATAAATCTGGTGACATTGGACAAGACTGAGGTGACTTTTAGTGCAGCTTGAACAAGAGACAAGTGCGGCCTCGACACTCAAAAGTGATTTCACTTTCACCCCTTGAGCCACACATACACGATGGACACGAGTGAGAGCACCATTGTGAGCAAGTCCAAGCCCAGCTTGGCGTCCAGACACAAGACAACGGCGAGCACGAGCGACGTGACGCCCCCGCACACCAGTCCGGACGTGCTCAGCCACCTGCTGTTGTTGCCGTCGTCTTGGTCGTCTTGTTGATTAGAAGCTGTTCCCCCACTCCAGGAAGAGGAGCTGCCGCTCTTCTCCAACTGCGCGTCCAGTTGCTGTCTGAGCAACCTGGCCTGCGCCAACTCCTCTTCGGTGAAGCTCTCCCCGGTGGTGGAGCTGTTGCTACTGCTGCCGTTGCTGCTGGTGCCGCCATCGCCGCCGCCACCGCGATGGCGTTCCTCATAGTACGAGTCCCCATTGTTTGTTGACGAGCTGTGGTCGTCGTAGTACATGATGCTGCTAGCTGCTGCCGTCGTTGATGCTATCGCTGGCCATCACGCTGAGTGCTCGTTACTTCCACGAGACGCCTGTGGGATGGGACTTGCGCTTGTCCGCCAAGTACCTAATACGTGTACGTACATGCGACGATCGATAATCAGCTGAGTGAGCGAGGCGAAACCGTCTTTCTCTCAGATTCCCCCTGGCCTGCATGACCCTGGTCCTGGAGACAGAGAGGAAGAAGGGGATGTGTTTGATGATGGCTCCACGGCACGTGCGTCCTATTAGAGGGTGCGTTACTTCCTTACAGTGGTACCATACATGCAGCGTACGTTTTAGAGCGGGACACCCAGGGAGGTTTTCCCCGACCCCTTTTCTTCCTCTAATCAAAGGTGAAGAGCAATGCCAAGTACGTAGATGTCGGAGGAGGAAAAAAAATTGTCGAAAGTAGCAACGTCAAATAACATCTCTCCTAAAGTTGCAATAACAACTTATGGTGCCTGTGGCGAAAATGATGGCTGATTAATACCCATGGCTTCAAATGTCGTTTAGGGTGCATCTGCAGCCGACTGAGAACCTCATGAAGCCGTTTGCACGTCAGTTTTCAGGTGCCTTCAAAGAAGCACCTAAAGCACTGGCCATTTTCAAGTCGCTTCAATCCTGTCTCCCTTGGCAACGCGTCCGGAACGATGCTATCATACCTGGCCCGTCACGCATTCGATTCCCTTCAGGGAAAGTCACTTGCATGCGGTTCATATTTTTCATTCATACAACGTTTCATTTCCTAAATATCATCAAGTCTAGAATAACCTTTTCTTCCTTTCAGCGTTGCCACCTAACCGACTGAGGGTAAGAATGCAGTTTCGTCTCTGCTTCATGTAGTGCTCGACCTGTTCCATCCGCGATCGTGTGAGACGCGCCTGCACGCTAACTCGCACATCGCATTGATCACGGCCTCCCCCGCGTCCCTGCTTGGCGTGACGTCGTGCGACGCGCCAGATCAACCCCGTCTATCTGAGCTTTTTGTGACAAGATCGCCTATTTCGTTCGGTTGGAGGCCAATTACGGAGAGTTTGAGGACGCGTGCCGAAGCCAGCGAGGGAAAAAAAAGTCTGCACACACGACCCGTGGGAAGAAGTGCACTTAAAAGCAGAGTTGCTTTAAGCAAACAGTGACGACGACAAACGTTGCAACTTAGCTACAGACACTTAAACAGTAAGTATGAATACAGCGGCGTGGGGCTCATCGGTAAGAAGACTATAAAAATGCTTGGTAAAGCCATGCCTTTTCTCCCGTATTATCCCGAATGAGCGTCCAAAATGCTGGCTTTATGAGTGATTGTGGTGATGAGCAACCTCTTAAGCAGTCTGTAGTAAAACAAATTTGGCCACTTGATGCTTCTCCCTCGTTAAGAGGACGCCGCTTTTCCTCCTCTTCTCCCTCCTCGTCGTCTACGCCAATGGGACGTTCGTCCATGGGCGAGCATCAACCCGAGGGGGGGGAGGGGGAAGAAGCATGGGGAAACTGTTGCCTTCGCTCTCCATGTTGTTGTCTCTCACGCTAACACGAGAGACGACGATGCTTTGCGTGTCGGTGTTGTGGGATTGGGGGGAGAGCAGTGAAATTCGATTGAGTCAATTGGCACTTGTGTGGCTGGCGCAGTCTCTGTCCCGCCCTGGCACAGTTCACTTCTCTCTGTGTTATTCCTGTGCTTAGTAGCGAGGCAAAATTATACTAGAATTTCCTCAATTGGATCTAATTCAATTGACGAAAATTGTGATGGAGGCCAGCAGTAGCGCGACTACGAGCAGCGACGAGCAACAGTCCTCCTCCGCAGACCATTATGGTCTGGTTGGTCAACACCAGCAGCAACACCAACCTTCCTACCTACCTGATCTGTTACCTCAACAGCAACTCAGCCACGGCAAGTCCACTCCTTAGTTACTACAATGGGCATAAAAATGTAAAGATTTTGCACAAGGCGTCTTTTGGATCACGTTCAAGCACCTTTCACTAGGAGTTATTTCAAACCATTGTAGCTCTACCTCCTTCATCAACTTAGCTTCATAGCCCGCTTTTGCAAACCTGAAGTTGCACATTGGCCATGGCGAGGCCTGGACTGCCAACATTTATGTCTGGAGCTCAACCCTTTTGGGTAGATTTAAGAGTAGAGCGCAGACGTTCAAAGTCCTTCGTGGTCATGAAAAAATCTTGAGAATTGAAAAGCACGCACAGAACACGTGTACCAACGTTTGCGGGATGAAAAGGGCCAACGTAAGCACTCCCAACCGACATTCCGTCTTGTTGTCCCGCGCTCCCCTTGACGAGGGCAAGGGACATTGGTACAACGAGGCCTCAAATGAAGGATCAGACTTGCATCTTCAGCACTTAGTCATCCTCCTCCAGCATCCGGAACTTCATTTTCTTCTGTGTGTAGATGGCCATTTTGAGCCAGGTGTCACTCCTCTGCCTGGAATTGAGACTTTCACCTGCCGCGGGTCGCCCGTCATTGCGGCTGGGGCTCCTCAACCCCCCTCCGTCAACCAACTGTACGGAGAACACCATCAGCCTGTGCCCGCCACGACGGCGTCGGAACCCTCGATGGCGGCTGCGCCATTACTGGAGGTCCTGCAGCCCATCCGGACTGAGGAGATCATCCGTTTAAGAAATGACGGCGGTGGAATCGCTATTGTGGCAACGAATTCAACCTTTACAAGTAAGCTAAGGAAGAAGAATAAGGGGATATGGACTTACTGGGTGTCTCCTCAGAAATGATCGATCTTTTTGGTAAAATGGCACATTCAGAATAATTTGCCGTTGGGAAGATTCCGTCCCAACCAATTTGGGAGAAAATTGAGAGGGTTTTGCCACAAGTTTTGGCGACTTTTACGGCTGAGCTCATGGAATTCAATGAGAAATTCGCCTTTTCTTGAACTTCCTCCATGTTTAAAACAACGCACCCTAAAAGCTCGTATTCTAGGCAACTCGCATTAAAATAGTGAAAATAAAATTTTATGTACTGTACTTTCTGTATTAAGAACAGTGGTTTATACGACAGCCCAAGAGTTTTTCTTGCAACTCTTATTAGAGAGCGCCATTTTTGCTGCAACTCCTCATGCCAGCAACTTTGTACTTTGCAATACTGACAAATATACAGAATGGTAGGTCAATGCAGACGTACATGCATTGCATCATATACTATAGTGTTTTTTGTTGTTCTGTGTAATCCTAAAATCTTGCGTTGCTCTCGTTCAAGAGCGACTCCTATTTGAAATTGCTGCAGCCTTGGCGGGGTTCTGATTTGAGAGCACACTTATTTAAAGAACAGTCCTTAATGCAGAGAAGATAGCAATCATTACCGAATCATAGAACTTACACTTAGAAGCTTAAATCACAGTCGTTTGACTACAGATGGAAAAATCCTCGGTCTTGAACAGCTTTGTCTTTTTCGGTGTCTGCCTTCAGTGTCGACCGCTAGCAAATCGTCGTCTTCAGCTCCCAAGCCTGAGAAGCCCTCGAGCAGCAGCAAGAAGAAAAACTGTGATGGCGCCCCAAAGAAGAAGAAGACTCGGACGACTTTCACCGCCTACCAGTTGGAGGAGCTTGAACGCGCTTTTGAGCGGGCCCCGTATCCAGACGTTTTCGCCAGAGAAGAGCTGGCACTGAAGCTCTGTCTCAGCGAGTCAAGGGTCCAGGTATGCATACGTATACATATTTCATACGGAATACGCATGGACAGAACACACACACATGTATGCACACAAAACGTACGTGCACTTGTACTACAATCAGAGCACCTGGTAGTTATGGTATGGTAGTAGCAGCGCCTCAGCATGACTTCGTACCTGACGATGGATGTTTTGTCCATAGGTGTGGTTTCAAAATCGGCGGGCTAAATGGAGGAAGCGTGAGCCGCCGAGAAAAACAGGACCATACTTTGGACCTGGTAAGTGGTTGTGTCTCTTCCAAGAAGAACATGTATCGTTTATGAGCTTTATAGCTTAAGTTGCAAGCATAAAATAATGACAATGACGCGTACTCTAGTATACGCAAGTTCTGCAATACTTACTCCTCCGCCACCATCGGTACAAGCGACATCACCACTGACCCTGCCGCCGCCGCAGCCACCTCCGCCGCCGCCTCCGTCTTCGTCTCCTTTGACTACTTCGGCTGCTACGACCACGACGAATTCCAGCGTCTGTGGAGAGATCATAGTTGGAGCGTTGCCTCCGCCGCCTCCAGCGCCATTGCCACCATCGACGATCCCTCTCACAAACGGCATTGCTCCAGCTGACGAGTGGACCTACGGAGGACACTTCGACCCAAGCGTCAGTATGCAGTTTGGTAAGCTCAAAATCCAACGTCCCCAGCAGCATGAAGTAGCTGAGCGCAGCTTTCCCGGCAGGTGACCCTTTGTTCGGCCCCCACTCCTGCGGTCCCTCTTCCTACCTGTTAGAGGAGCCCAGCCTCGACCACTATGGAGGCAATGGTGGACAACAAGTTTTCGATGGTCCCAACAACACCATTTGTCGCGTGACTTCTCCTTCTTCAAACTCTGCTAGTGGAGCTGAGGCGACCTCGCTGCTCATCAGGAATCTTTCACCAGCTCAGCCTCTGGTCTTTGATGGTCCTCAGCAACAGCAACAGAACTTTCCGTCCTTTATGTTGGAGCCCAAGGGAGAGACGCCATCTTTACTGATCAAGACAGAGCAGCAACAAGAAATACCCACTCAATTCTATTGAAATCCTAAGCTTAGTGACTGTACAAACGTACTACGCACGTACACTGAGGTACGTACGGTACATAGCGTATTACAAGCTGTACATAATATGGAGTGCAAATAACATTGTGCTCATACTTTGGTGGAGTGTGAGGTTCACACATGAACATGAGCACAAGCATTTGGACGTAAGCATACCGGGTGAGTCATAATTACAGCAGTTTTTGTCAAATACACATTACCGTCTTTAACGACCAGCCAAAATGTGGTTTGGAGTGCATCGCTAGAGCTTTACAAAAATATTAAAGAAAAAAGAAATGAAAGTAAGTGATTGACAAAGTAAAACATCCGCCTTTGCAACTTCTCCCAAAACATTCGTGAATCTCGAAATGCAGCCAGGAGTCCCCCCTGGCTCCTTATGTTCCAGATCAGGACGGGTCTACATGCATTGAGGGATTGCAGTGGGACGTGAACAGTGACAAGCGTACATACAGTAAAGATGTTTCTCATCCCGACACTAATAAATGGAATAAAAGTTTGGCCAATTTCGACGGCATCGTCAATCGGGCTCTAATTCTGACTCACCCTGTACACATGCAAGTAAGCGTACTTACGTTGATTATAACGTTTCTGGACTGTAGTGTTGTTCGCAGCCCTGGACAGGCATCTGTCAGCTGGTTTTTATTTAGGCAAATGTTACGAAAAACTACTTTGTGTGTACATACCATGATGTCCAGTCAGTGTTTTGCATCCCAGTGGTGCGACTTAGGTATGAGAGTCAACAGATAAGCAGCACAGGAATGTATAATATTACAAAACGACCTAATTAAAAGCATCCATTTATGTACATGTTCAAATCAAGACTTGAAAAGCAGGCATCCGCAAGCCGCAGCAGCAGTCTGAGGGAACCTCTACTATATCTGTCAAACACTCAGCTTCCACTACGTATCTGATCGGCATTCGTCCGGTACACTAAATTCTTAGATCAGAATCGTTGAGAAGTTTCTGTCCGATTTTTTGTAGGATGACTTCTGCACTGCGCAGAGTCTTGCCAACCGCGATGAAGTGTGCTCCACAGTCTCTGAGGAATAGACCAATGATTCGTACTTATTATTATGATTTTCCATTCCTACACTGAGTACTGGAGTACTGTGCGAAAACAAGTGGGGATCTGGACGTATACCCGAGCTGGCTCCTGATCTCATTTTGAGCCTCCATTACAGACACCATGGAATTGTGGACTTTGTCCTGCCTGCCGTCAATCTCGGCCTTCATTAAGGACACCTCAGAGGAGAGTTCGAGGACTTCCTATGGACACATAAAGCGATGATTGAGACAACGTCAGTTAGGTATCTCCTATCTTCCATCACATGTGCCAAAAGATTTTGTAATCCTAAAAACTCACGTTCTGGATTTCATAGAAGAATCTTTCTTCTCCTCGCTTTATGAGGTCGGTCTTCTTCATCAGGGTCCTGTAGTAGTTGTCCTCGTGCCATGAGAAAAGGACCAGTACAGACAGGGTGATCAAAAAGTGGACAAGGAGCTCCCTCTTTAAACCCATCCAACACCGTAGACAGAATGCAGCTGAGCGACGATAACAACACATTCATCTCATTCATAAATACCAGGTGCAGGAGTTCCCTAGACGTTTGGTGCATTTTTTTCTCTGTAGTTGCTGTATTATGAAGTTCAACATACCACGTACGTGCGCCAAAACAGTTCAAGGCCCTGACCGAACCCAAGCACTGAATCTATGTGTTATGATGCTAAGTCATTGTGTACGTCCACACTGCTGCTATTCATGCATGCATGTACGTACTTACAAGACTACGATGGAGCAACGAGAAAGAGCTGAAGCACATTTGTCTTTTGCAGCATAAACATTTTTCAATCATATTTTGGTCAGTATCAGCAAGCACATGAGGAGAACCACGCTGTCAATGAATGAGAATATCACTTCTTCATTCACAAGCAATAATTATATGTATAAGTTTAGAATATGGTGATCTCGGGATTCGTGGCCCTGACAAACTTGAGCAGTTGCTCCGAGTCCTCGCACACGTAGGGCTTGGTGTGATAGCAGGCGATATCGTGCCACTTAACTCCGTCGGCGTAGATGTCGTTTAGAATGCCCATGCAAGCCTCCACCTGTAAGAACACGTTGTTCAAGAGGTAAAGCGAGTCCAGTTTCTCTTTGCCGCTGTAACTCACCGACTCGTTGATGTCGAATTCTGCGTTGTCTGGCTGTGGGACGTCGTGACCCTCCAGCTGGGTCTTGTGTCCGGTGAACGACCAAGGCTGGTAGGGCCATCCGGGCGGGGTATCGTTGGTGGGAGCCATCTTCACCCCGGAACCGGACCAGAACCAGCCGTTCACGCTCACGGGCTGCAGGTCAGCACGATCGCAGCCGACGAAGTTGCACAATCGACCACTGGTCCAGATGTAGGGAAGGTCCTCTGGAATCAAGAAATGCTCAAGTAGCTCAAACATTCCTAAGCACGAGTGCTGCTAACGTGAGGATTACCGACACAAGATCTGTTCCCTGCCCAAAGTTGAACCTCTCAAAGTCATTTCAACTCAAACAAAAATTCTTCTGGCTCGGCGCAATCGGACTTAAGGATGCGACCAACTGAGGAATCAGGAGGACAAAGAAGAAGAAAATTGCCGAGTAGATTAGCGTGCGATTACCGTGTAGACAGCTTATCGTAGGTCGTCTGCCAGTGAAGGCAAGAACAGTAAGGGATCCATAAATAACTTAAATTGAGGACATCCTGTCCAGCTATCAGAAGTCTTTTTTTTGGCACGCAGGAAATTGCCGGTTACGGCGACATGGGGGAAAACGACTGGGCATTGAACCAGGAAGAAGAAAGACCTTAAAAAGTGACTACAGACTATCATTAGGAATCGATCATTCAACCCGAACAAGGCAGAAATGGTCTCGATGTCACACTTCCTGCGCATTGATGACGCACACATCAGTGTTCGTGTCTTGGGGTTTTTTTTCTAATTTTATTTTACCCTTGGCAATAAACTCCTCGATCATGTCGTTCTCGGAAGGAGTCTCTATGGAGATGAGGTCCATGCAGTACTCCCTGCAGATATTTCGGGCCTCCAGCCAGTCCACCTTGTCATCCTTGTGCGCAGTTTCGTTGCCCGAGTAAAAGTAGTTGTGACCGTTATGCTCGAAGTGAGTAGGTCCTAGAGGGAGAAAAGGATTCCAAGTTTAGTAATGTCCAGACATAGGTACGTAGGATGGCCTTGTAGCTGATGCGGTGTTGGGAGGTATCCTTCTCGACGGTGTCAGGTGCAGCTGTGGTCCTACACAGGCAAACTTCCATGTTTTGCATCAGAGTAGGAATTCCGAATTTGCACGCATTCATGTCCTTAATCCGTCATCAGTTGGAGCTCCCTCAACCCTTTTTTTGCATTTTCGTCCCATTTTAAGCGTCCCTGGCTCATTCGGACGCAGGTTTAACCGGTCTTGGCAGGTGCCGCTTTAACTCTGAAGCCCCATTTTTTTGGGTGCACCAGTTGCCGTTCCCGTACTACTTGCCCCACTTATGGGTATTCACGATAAACGCACGTGTGGATGTATGGATTTAACTTTTATCATGACGCTTAGCGAGCAACAATTTTGCTGCAGCCCGTGTTTCTTACTTTCTGCGCATTTCTTTGGTACAGGTAAGGACAGCAATCTTCCCGAGACCTCTTCGGTGGTGGTTTCTGGCTTCGATGTCGTCGACTTCTTCATCTGGTCCATGGACTTGACCACGGCCAACGCCATGGCACAAACGACTGCAACAACAACGAGAACGTGAAGGCGGTGGCAGCTTTCGCTAAGCTTCGACACTCTCTGTACAGAGACTCACGTAATCTATTGAGAAGGTGCATCATAAGCGGCGTTATTGGGCACACACACACGCACACACAGTTTAGTGTGTCTTTCACACTGCGGATTTGCTTATTTACTGACACTTGCAAGCTTATAAGAGAGACTTTAAATATCCGACTGCTAACTACACACTACTTGTATGTTTCGTAGAAGCGCGCACGCGCGTGCGCATGCACGCACTAGAATCTGTAGTATCGAGCCTGCTCTTCAAGGTAACAGTCGTCGGCTCTTTTTTTCCTCTCTTCCTTCTTCTTCCAGAGGCAAGGTCATTAAGTTCTGCATGTACAACTGTCATCATCGTCGCCGACCACTTGACGGTGCCAAGAAGAGACAATTCTCTAAAAAGGCCAAAAAAATCATCCCCTTTGGTTGTGTCACACTCAAATGAGAGGCATTTATGATAGGCATGTGGATAGGATGTGGCAACCAAGCCAAGCCCTGTTGAACTGAGTATTCGTGGATACACCTTGGATGGATGGATACGTGAACACAGCAATGCCATACACAAAATGTATTTTGTATCAATGGTGTTTCCATGTAGTTGGAAGCAGCCCCTGCCTACCCCCCCCCACCTTCCTCGCGAGCAAGATGCAATCGGCCGAGATGATGAGTTCAGGGATTAAAATGACCGACCACCTGACGTCGCTGGCGCGCACAGGTAGGAAGAAGACAACCAACCCACCTACTTGATTTAATTCTCGCGCAGTAGTAAAGTGAGGAGGAAAAATGGAAAGGCTCCTGCGCCTGCGACTGCGCCTGCGACTGCGAGCGCGTGTGTTGCTGCTGACTGGTGTTGGCGGGGAGCAAAGCGACCGACAGGATATGAAGCCATAACCGCGGAAATGAATTCGTCCGTCCGTACGAGTAGGCACGTGCGACGCAGCACACTCAGTCCTCTGGCACACAGACAAGCTGTAGATCACTTGGTTGGTCCCTCCTTCGGCCGCCTCTTCCTAGCAGCACTGATTCGACGCCAGAAATAGGCCCATATGTTGTTGCAAGCGCTGCTCCATCAGCAGCAACAGATCATACTTACAAAAGTTCCGGAAAACCTTGCCTGCTCTGCCTATGACATAACGTGCACACAGTCTGTGTATCGGTGCTCATATGGTCAGTTTACTACGCATGTAAGCAGGTATACGCACTGGTACATACGCGCAGCACACTCGCTTGCGTAGGGGGAAAAATAGTTTATTGCGTGCGTACGCACAGTTATGCCACGTAGTGTACACGTACACTTTTGCATTGATTGCAAGCATGCACGCCTACAGCTTCTCGTATGACTGGTGCCCATATATAATAGGTACAGCTGCATGTCGTCCTGCGCCGCGCACCCCTCTACTCTTGGACGTTTACTGCATTTTGCCTAATATCCATGCACCGTATCTTACGGGCATCTCGCACGTAAACTGTGCGCAAATGCCATCAGTTAGAACCGAATTCCCAAGTAATAAACGACGAGTGGCATTCAAGCATGTACGATAGTGGGCTTACAACATTAAAGTCTTCCCAATGACTATCGAGTATAAGGTGTTAGCACTAGCAACTTAACGCTTTTCTATCAGTCCTGTGTGCGCCAAGAAAGAGTCCGTGGAATGGCACCAGTTTTGGCGCCGCCTCCGGATTTTCGTCACGTCCAAAAGAACTGATCAGCTCGGATTCATCGCGTCACAAAACGTGGAACGATGAAAAAAAAACTTGTCCGCAGCAGAGAATTTGTGAATCAACTTATGACATCCAAGATCTCAGAAACGTCACCCGGATCATCGAACCAGCCCTATTTTTTTGGCCTCCACTCGGGACAATGGAGGAAAAATCTCCAAAGTTGATGTCGTTCAGCTGACTCCAACTCCTTCCTTGCGCGTACAAGACTGAGTAAAAAGTGTTTACTGCAATTTGCTCACTTGTGTTAACATTTTGTTAGTAAGATTTACTGCATTTCCCGCCGTCCAGGACGCACCTTTTTTCCCTTAGAAAGGACGAAAAAAGAGTCACGCGCGTCTTTGAACGTAGCTCTCAGGGAGAAATTGCTGCAAAATGTCTACTTAAGGACGGTGGTGGTTTCTGGCATCACCGAATCAAGTCCTCCCGTGACTACAGCGGGGAGGACAAGGAAAAGAGGTGCATCTTCGACGGCGGAAAATGCGGTATACGTTTATATTGTTCATGCTTGAGTGTCCCTCGTCCGTGGGACAGAGAAGTAGCCTCAGCCCTGACGATGACTTGGAGTCGTGAGTTCCTGATGCAAGCTCGATCTTGGCGCCTCCTCCACACACGTACAAGTCATTGCCTCATTTGACAGTGCAGTTTACACGGAGAAAACAACATTTGAATAGCAGGCAGTCACCGCTGATAATTGGAGAAATCGCTCCATTGTCAGCAGCGGACGGATGGGAAAAAGAAAAACTTCCACAAAGAGAAGAAATCACAGTAGGAGCGCGCGTGTGTGAGTGAGGAGCAGCATCAACATCACCATCATCGCCTCGCACACGCACACGCGCGTGATCACTCATTTGCTCGAAAAAGGGGAAACTCCAGGAGTGCCATTTTCTCTCCTACGTGGATGGAACGAGACAAAGAAGCCCCTGGCCAGTCATGAAACGCAACAATTAGTGTAACAATGACTGCAGCTTCTATTTTGGCGTTGCGTGTGCGCAAACACGGTGAACGGAGCCGGAAAGAAGAAAAAAATGGAGATTCACATCTGAAGAGCGTCTGAAGGCTTTGTTTCCTACCCTGCGAACGCGCCTAGCGCGGGCAGGATCTGCATGAAGCGTTAGTCGTATGCGTGTGACTGAAATTGTGCGGGTCAAATTGTTTTCCTCACAAAGACTAATGCATGCAGACGCTAATGAATAGCTACATCCTGATTGTTTTACGAAGCATTTTTATAAGATGACCAACAGTCATAATTACTTACGTGATTTTTCGTAAAGCAGCACTTGACACATGATTTTGGATTTTGCAGCCTACAAGGGTACCTCAGCTACTTTACCACTCGCTCCTGCTGCTCCAGAGCTGTAAAGCGCTGTCTGACCACACGCTCGCAGTAAATAAATAGAACCGACGGGGAAACAGAATCTGCAACGTTAAGTTATTTGTTGTCGTAGCACAGCCAAATTGGGCCGGGCAGATCAGTCTAATGAAGACACTCAGTCTCCGTGCCGGGTGCACTTTTTCAGCACGGATATTTAATGTATCTATCTATATATGTAAAGCGCTAGGGCCTTACGTACTCTGTGTGTGTCTGTCTGTCTGTCCGTCCGCGGCTGGTTTCTGCCATCTCGGGGTGGGGTGGGGGGCTTGGGGCTGGGGCAGGAGCACTTTTCCCACCCGGCGAAGCGGGTGCAATGTCTAGTCTGTATACATGCATAAGCCAAGAACAGTTTCAACACATGGATCAGCACTAACCGAAACTAAGGTGGCACGTACAGTTGTAGGGTGCTCGTAAAAATTTATCAACTGAACTCTATGTTCGTAGTGGTACGTAGATAAGGGATGCAAAGACAAAAATATAAATGGGTTGAATTGCTGTTTATTACAGTAGATTTGCCAAAAAGAGATTAAGAAGTTTATTGATTCCATGACTGTTATGTTGCCTACCTCCACCCAGGACAAGCGATTGATGCAGTTCATTCCAAAGAAGCTACTGGCGATCGTTGAGGTTGGCAAATCACCAAGGAAGACTGCAATCAGTCGGGAAATCTGTGTAATAGACAAGTTTCTAATCGTCCTCTATGAAATAAACAGCAACTGAATGTATTTACATTTTCGCCTTTTCACCCAATACCTATGATGTATAGTCCGGGAGGAGGAGTACAGTACGTGCATGTGCGTTCATCCTTCGCAACACTTTTTCTGTTAGTTCCGCACAATACTGACAACAATCTAACCGCGATGAAAAAATTCTATTTGCTTCTTTGCTTTTTTTTGCAACCTAAAACGGTATCATATGGTTGCTCGCACGCACTTTTGTAAGTCACTGTAGAAATAAAAATCGAGCGAGGGGAAAAAAGAAAGAATACAAAGGGTTCGGACAACAGCGCTTCTTCAGAGAGACCACATTGTGTGGAGACCGTTGCTCTTGCTGCTGCTGAGGCTGCTGCGGCCGCCGCAGCCGCCGCAGCCGCCGCAGCCGCCGCAGCCGCAGCTGCGGCGGTCCCCGGAGGAGGAGTGGAAGATGTGGGTGAGATCAACGAAAGTAACAGTGCTTGATCCCTCAGACGACGACTGCGGCGCGCGTACGTGATCCAGAGAGAGAGAGAGAAAGGAGGAGTCATGCCTGGTGATTCTCTCCAGCAAGGCAAATGGTGTCGCCATTCCAGCAGTTGGTGGCAGTTTGTCCAAGGAGCCACACTCACAGTCACACACACACGCTTAGTAAAGATTTTGGCGCGATATCAGTTCCATGTGACAGCATCGACCACTTCATCAAGATGTGAGAGAGCGAAGTTGTCAGTGCAGCAGTCGGAAGGAAGCTGAGGGGTGGACCGATTTGTCGTTGTCGCACAAGCATAGGTAGTCATCAGAAGTCTAGTTTCAAACGTGTAACCAGTACGTAAAATATCCACTAGTGTTAGTCAAAAACTGATGGTGACTAATGCCCTCTTTAGTTGAGCGGTTGGTCGAATAACCAGTCGGATGAAGCATGCACAAACGCACAAGTAGCCATGATTCATAGATATGACACGTTTCATAGCTTTCCCACGTACTTGTTTGATTGTAGATTATAGCACATTTTCATGTGCATGGTGCATGGATTGCACAATGCAGGAAATTCCCAAATTGCGCCAAATATCGGCTAGTCGACTCAACAAAAAATCGTTCGTTGACCATGACTAAAGGAGACTTTTGGCCCGGGCAACACCTCTAAAATGCACGTACTACGAATTAGGTTGTGCTTTGCACTCTCTCTGTTTGTCCCCCCTCCCTCCTTGCAAAAGTCATTTTAGCATGACGCTTCCAGAACTCTGATTTACTCGGTATTTACTATACGGTTATTGCGTACGAGGCTGCCAAAAATGTTGCTTGTCGTCGTCGTCGTCGTCGTCGTCGTCGTCGTCGTCTCCCTTCACCGAGAACAAGAAAGTGCTCCAGATGACAAAGAACGCTCTGCTCGAGTAGCGTAATTGTCCGATACTTCTCATTGCTGCCATTGATACACTCGACTAAATTCTTCAAGACACGCTACGTTACATGGTGTTTAAGGTGCCGGAGGGGAACCGTGCCATAACTCGATCTGTAGTATTCGTCACACCGGAATTCAAAGCATCTCAAGAACAACAATTTTTGCCCAAACACACTTACACTGGCACACTCTTCAGTAACTGACTCTGTTACTCTACCTGAGATGCGACTTTTCCTCCCCTTTTATGATATTCGATAAAAGAAGTGCACATCAAACGCCAAATGAGGGCTCACGTCGGGAATACTTTAAAAATTATACAGTACAACGATAATCTCCCACATCACAGAAAACTGTGCTGTTGATGCTGAATACCATAATGATACTTAAAGACAATGATATGCTAATGTAGCCCTAATGCCAACCTTATAATTGACCCTTAAACTGGCCGCTTACGCACATTTCCGCCCAAAGCCTGCATCAGTGTATGCTTTACTCTTGGTATAAAGTGTATGCTGTTCGACAATTTGCCACCTGTTTTAAAACTGATGTTGCAGGAACTGCGCAGAAAAATGGGCGTCTTTCATCCCAGGCCTGCCGTCCTGGCTATGTTGGCCCTGACTTCCGCCTCCGCTGTCGTTGCCGCCCTTCCCAGCTGGAGCGATATCTTCTCCTCTCTGCAGCCTTACGAGGACGAGGCTGAGGAGGACGTACTGGATTTTGCAGAGGACGAGGCCAGGCAGTTCATCACGGTAACAAAAAAAAAGACGGGACTCCTGTGTGTTCGCACTGTATGTCATTCTTCTCCCATCTTCCCTGGGTTTATGACATCACGTATGAAGATAATTCTTCTGCGGGATCACCTTGCCAAATATCTTGACAATTGGGCATGAATCATATAATTGTCAAATTAGATAGTGCAAGAGCACAGACGGGCGAATCAATGAATTTGCCCACCAGAACTTACTTCTATTGCAATCATTATGATTGATGCGGGTGAATCTCATACAGTAGTTTTGCATCATACTGACACAGATACACGTATTCACGTTGCATACATGACTATACATTTGCTTGTGCATGTACATGCTTAGGTAGTCCTCGTGAATTACAAAAGGTACTGTCTAAAGTATTGCGGGGGTAGCTATGTCTTTTGCATCTTCTTTGACTGCACGTCATATTTCCGGTATGCAGTCCAGCATGAACCCGAGCTTTTGCAAAAAAAAAATCCTTGTGCGAACTTTCTGTGGAATCATGCATGAAAACAGCGCCTTCACTTCGTACTTCACACCATTTCGTCTATAGAATAACGCTGCTTTGGCCTCTGGATGGAAGCAATGGCACTTAAGCTAGAGTTTTCACTAGAGTCGGAAGGCACTGACTCTATTGTGTCCTTTGAAGCAAACCGTAGATATATTTTGCGAAGGCCTGCACCAGGTACCAATTCCACTCTCTGATCTACGTGGTGACTTCAAACTCCCACGAAGTGAAAGTGACCCCCACGCATCCTCACGTGAATAAGTCGCACTCTCCAGAGTACTGAAAAGTACGCGCAGCACTCACTGTGCAGTTGAGTATGGCATACCGGGCGGTAACTGCTTCTTGACACACCCATATTTGCTGCCAGATTAATACAAACAACAACAACTTTAACACGACGCTGAACCTGACCGGCCATATCCTCCTCGGGCTCGGCATCGCGTCCTCTCTCCTCCTGTGGATGTATCTCAACGCCTTTGGCGACGATAGCTACGGATACGGACATGAGGACGGATATGACAGAAAAAAGGTGACGCTGCTGAGAAAGTCGCATTATCAGTACTTGCATTTGGAGTGGGAATTCACTGCTTTTCGCGTGAGTGCGCATGCCAATGAACGGACATGACAACATATAATGTTTGCATGATACAGCACAAATGCTTGCGGACGAGCTGTCAGCTATAGCAGTCTGACCTTTGCGTCGTCGACGCGAGCGGGCTCGACACAGAAGCTCTCATTCATCACGAGGTTGAGGTCAATCACTCAGTCTCAGTCAATCACGCCATGGTGCAATCACTTGACCGATCGTTGCTGTTCTGATCATCCTCGTCACGGAGAAAAGGGAGAGAGACAGAGTTCAGGGAGAAAGATTGTGAAGTCACGATTTCCAGATCCCCAACACGGTCGTGTTGAACCGCACCATCAACCTGACAGGCATAGCACTCTTGAGCCTGGGCATCTCTGCCGCCCTCTCGCTCTTCATGCTGCTCAACGGAGCGAACCAGCTGGGAATCACCGGCACTGGAAAGAGAAGCTTCAGTCACGAGGCCGTCGCCCAGGAGGTTCTTCCTTACTTGAAAAAGCTTGTAACACCTTTCTTAATCCACGATCAATCAGCAAAATATCCTCCTTTACAGCGGTCCCTGAGCGAAACCGAGTTGATGATTCCGACCATCGTGGCCAGGATGGAAGAGAGGTTTCGTGAACGCGGCCTCTCCGAAGCAGCTTGTTGGCCTGTAGCTACTTGCGAGGCTTCCCGACCAGACGTGAACTTCAACAAGGAGTCTCTAGGAGAGGCGGTTCGTCAGTTGGCAAGGTCGTTGATCTTTCTCTCCATGATATCGTGAGTGATTTTTCTTTTCTCCTCTGGTCAACAATCCATTCACTGCAGGACGATCGTGGCCGAGCAGATGGAGGTTGGGCCGCCGCCGAAGTCACCGGCGTTGTTGGACCCCCGCACGAGGCTCCACGGGCAGGCGGCTCGGCTTGGCACAGACGGCAAGGACTGCAAGAGACTCATGGAAAAGTGCAAACACTCCTACCAGGAAATTCAAGACATACTCAAAAAGCAACTTCGATAAACTGGCATCTGTGATGAAATGACGACGAAGAGGACAGGAACTCAAGCACGCTGTTATTCATGTGGCAAAGAAAACAACGACGACTTGCAACGGTGGGACACTTGATGACAGGAATTTTGATATGATGCTATAAGTTTATCAACATAAGTTGCGCTTTAAAAGGCTAAAAGCTTGTGAGAGGTCGTTGTGTCCGGCTTCCACGCACTCCTCCGAACCACATAATTTTTCATCTTACTACCTTCACTACTCTGATGTGGAACGTACGTTTACAATGTGCTTATTTCAGTATTTGCGAGGATTCTACGTACAAATAGTTTCTGTAAAATGCCGTGTTACTTGAGTACTTGAACAGTGTCTACGTCCTTAGAGTACACAGTTCCGTGTACAGTACGGTAAGACATTTCTATATGTTGTAATATTTTACGAGACAATGAGCAATGGTGATGTACTTTGAAATGCAACAGCATTTAGCGATGAACCTCCTCGTCCTCACATTTTTCTGATAGCGACTCGGCCCGATCTCACGCAGATTTGCACATGATTAGGAAAACAAGCCAAAGTTTAATTCGTGCTTCAACGTAATTTAACACAATGGAAGCTACTTCACTTGTCCTCTTGCATTGGTTTTGGTGTGACGGAGCATTACGCATTATGTCTAGGAGAGAAAAAAAGATTCTTTGCTACGAGGCACGCAAACTTTTGACCTCAACTAAACAGGATCCGCCGTCAGTCCCGCTTCTTGCTGCTTTGGTGCCAAAAAGTCGGAGCTGTTGAAGCTAATTTGCACAAGCTTTTGCATGACGCAAAAGCAAATTGTCAGTTGTTGGAAAAAACCAAAGCTTTTGAAGTTTGCCAAAGCATTAAGGCAAATGGAAGGACATACGGAACATACATGATCACCAGGCAAGTTTGAAAATGTCATTTTTTTGGGGGGGGGGAATGGCGTTAGGCACTGTTTTAGTTGGAACAAGTGTCATTTTTGTAGAAAAAAAGTTTTTTACTACGGGCACTTTTACCTCAAAGTTTTATAACATACCGTATGTTGTAATGGACACTTCTTCTTTCAGTCATAGCTTTTGACTGGATTCAGCTCCAGAAGTGGTCACCCCTTCCTCCACGGAAAGCTAAAAAGCTTCTCTGAAACCAAACTGATATGCACTTTTACTCTTTACCACTCATTTTGCACAATACAGGATCAAAGGTATGTACTGTAGCAGAGTCTACTACGTAAAAGTTTGAACGTATTGTGAACAAATGAGTCGCCCTAGAGCAAAAGCGCATATCAGTTTGGTTTTAGAGGAGCTTCTTAGCTCATAACAGCTTAGTTCTTAGAAGGGTGAGTTTATGTAGCTCAATCCTGTCAAAAGTTATGGCGGAAGAAGGAAGTGTGCACAGTGCACTGCACCTACTACATACAGCTATGTTACAAAAGGTTGAGTGAAATAGTGACCCTTGTAAATGGTCCCTAAGGAAAAAAGGGTTTTAGAAAAATCTTAATATTCCGGCCAAAGGCCGAGAAATTATCACTTTCAAAAAAATACTTTTTTGAACTAGCCTAATGAGTACGGCATTGTAAGCATTTTGTGCTTATTTCAAAATCGTCTTCGGCGTCTCGTAGAGGCTAGTGGATTTTGAGATTCTTAAATTGTTCACTTGTCAAGTCTTTCTTGAAAAAATTTCTTCGGGGCATCAGAATTGTAGTACCAGTGTTGGCCTTCAAACTGTGTAGCAAAACTCACAGCGGACGCTGAACAGTAGGATGTATAATTTATTGACTAGGATTCCTGGCGCAACTTATCGTAGGTTGTCGCTCAACCTCCCATCGCGGAACCGATGATCTAACGTCAGTATCCTACGACGTATAGTCAAAATCAACCGAGAACATAATCCATATGGTGTAAGTGACAACCTTTACACGTGACTTTTTTGAGTAATCCTTTAACCCTTGGAAACAGCTTATTTCACTTTGTGCCAGCCTATTTGGAACAGAATAACAAAGCACAGCACTCACTTCAAGAGCTGTGTCCTGCCAGACCCTCCACATTTGAAAATATTCAGTGTTAGGCCATGTTTACGTCTTCATAGGGAATGAAACCTGCTCTTCAGTGGAACAAACTAATTGCCTCACATAAATCATTAATGGAGACTCAGAGATCTAGCTTGACAGTGTTGCTGACGAGCTTAAATGTTGAAGATGTTATGTCCCCTACACACTCAACCTCTCCTACGTAAAAGTGTACGGGTCTCGCAGGACATCTCTCTTCAAGTACTTGCATTACGTTCTGCATTGAATTTTTTAATGTGAAGTAAGTAACAGATGTTTGGAAAGGCTTAAAGGTGATTCACAAGAATTTCACGGCTGGTGGTTGTCACATGGGCCAATAAGAAAAGTATGATTGGCTTGCCTTAACCCCGCCTCGTACGCGCAGGCAATACAGGGTGGCCATTAATTCCTGGCAATGTGGTAAGCCTCTTTTTTTATGAGTCAAGAATTATTCCATGGTACTCTATTGTCAAGATTCACAATGTCCGACACTTCCTTTCTACGCCAAACAGTATCACTTTCTTAACATCATATACCTCAGGTGAGGGGTTTTGTGCTAGCGCCCTGCATGTAGATCATATACGTACGTTCGTCTCATTATAAAGTGTCGTTAAAATCTTTTATTTAAGAACTCTAACTGTCCGATGAAAAGTTGAGAACTATGTGCGGCAGATGTGTGGTATTTTTTCCATTGAAACGTGCATAATTATTGATAGCAGCATTTTCGTATTACCTCTAACACTCTCTTGTCCACTGTGCCACAATCCTCCATCAGCCATATCCAGATAGAGAGCTTGAGTAGGACAAAATTTAGGCTCGCCTTCTCTCTCGTCGTGTCCACTAGAGAGAAATCTACAACCAACACGTGAAGTTTTGGGTGAGGAATACCGTAAACTCGGGAATAAGAACCGCCCTTGAACAGTAGCCGCATTTCTGGGAATTCCGCATTTTTAGGAAATATTACGCGCAGTGCTTGATGTGTCTCACTGCTTTGTGAATTTCAGTGCTTTCAACCACCCAGCATTTAAAGGCTCTTGTTGAGGACAGGAGCAGTTGGCATTTTGGCAGTATCAGCAGTGTTACTGTCATCGTCATCGGTTGTTCTGCGAGCTGCCGAGATTTGCACTAGTGACGAGCTACCCGGTAAGACAAAGGTCTGATAGTAGTAGCTGCCCTCCATTGGTAACACACGAAATTTATTAGCGACCGCGGTTCTCCTTCCCCAGTATACGGCACGTTGAGCACACTCATGACGAGAACGTCCACACACAACCGATCGAGGAGAAAAAGAAGTCTCTCGAATGCAGCATCGTAGTAAGAATTCTCGTCAGCCACAACCGTGATATGCCTTTTTTATATGGAACGCTCCCCTGGGACTTCGACATCTTGCCCTTGTCGCCCTCCCAGGAGACTTTTCATACACTATTTTCTTCTGGCCTCACACAACAGCCGGCGTCATTTCGTGTCCAATCACTCAGACACTCTCTTCTTTTGACAAGTTCTTATTGAATCACGTATTATATGGAGAAAGTATCCATGCTCCTGTGGGGGGGGGATGATGTGGGTTGAGGGTGGGGAGGGGTTTTCGCGCCGTATGTTTTTACTGCAGGCGGAAGGGTTAACATGCTAGCACTACGTATGAGTATAATTTCCACGTGTCTTTCTCTCTCCAGGCCAGGATTTTTTCTGTGTAACTCTACAGCTGTTTCTTCACACTGAGTAGGAATAGGAGAAGAAATGAAATGATCGGCCCATGCATGACGGGTTTGCTGCAAGAACTTTTTTGAGAGCCTGAAACAGAGTTAGGGCAAAGTGTCAGTACTGCAACAGAGCGTTCATGCGTGCAGTGGAATCTCGAAATAACCGTACTTTGTAGAGCTTTGAGTAGCGTCAACTTATTCGAAGATCACAACCACTTGTCTGGGACAAGAGCTTTTGTACCACGCTATTCAGCGACTGCTGCTTTAGTTTTCTTCAGCGGCCGCAGTAAGATCAGAGCATCACCTCTGAGAGTGTCACTGCGAGACATCGGTAGCAACTACTGTGGCTGAGCCCGAAGCATCTGGTCATTTCGAGATTCCACGGTCATAGTTGACTGGCACCTACCTTGATACCGGTAATTCGAGGACATTTTGCCCTTGTTCTTCCTTCGCCGCTTCCCCTCCTTCATGAATATCTTGTCTTCGTCGCTGTTGCTCACCTCCTGCGTGGTGAAGCCACTCTGTCCTTCATCACCAGCTACTGCGACGCCTGAAACGATGTCGTCCTCAGACCTTGACGACTCTTCATATTCTACACAAGAGGCACGTAGTCACTTAGGACAGAGAGAAGCGTCTCTTAACGTTGTGCATTCACCGTTTGCTCCGAAGATGATGTTGTCCTCTTCGTAGGCCGCCGTGGCCGCTTTCTCGGTCGTCGACGTTTCCAACAGGTAGAGCATGATGGTTCCGTCGCTTTCCCCATGGGAATTTTTCGAGATGCAGCGATAATTGCCTAAGTCTTCCTCACGGAGATCTCTGAAATGACAAGTTGGCCGTCGTGCCGGTGCCGGGCGTCGTCGATATCTGTTAATACCTGATAGTGAGGACGACGTCGATCTTGTACTCCGAGTGGTAGCTGTGAGAGACGTCGAACCGCGTGGAGTTGAAGACCATCTGGTCCTTAAAAGCCCAATAAGACATTGCCTCTGGACTTGATTCGATGTGGCACTTGAGGGTCACATTGGCTCCCAGGGGGCTGCCTACCAGTTGCTCCGGGATCCAGATCAGCGGAGAAACTGAGAACAAAGAAGATTCAGTCCACCAAGCGGGTGAAGGTGAGAAAACGTACGAGGCACATTAAACTCTGTCCGCTGCATTGATGCTCAGGAAGCCGAGATCCCGCTGAAAGATGTTAGCGTCTGGTTGAAGGCGTGGGCCTTCAGCTCAGGCAGTGGTTTAGCTTGACGAAAGATAAAAATGCCCTCAAAGGAGTCCGTCAAGACGACACTTGAGCTACTCTTACGCAGCATACACGTCCGTCCTCGTGTCCTTCCCGTACATACGGACGAACATGATGCAGAGTGCGTGTGCGTAGAAGGCAAACTTCGCTCTTAAAAGTGGTTGGCGAAAAACCTCTATCCTCTCTGAGCATGCATGCAACACGACCAAATGAGGTCTTGAATAATTGAAGAGTTTTTACTGCTGCTTCGTAGTAGTATTAGACAAGAAGGAGGGAGGGCAGGAGGGATGCGACGGCGATATACCAGAATTACTAGAGCGGCCGAGATATAAATTGTGTGCCGACGAGAGCCTCCGGCTTGGCTGACTGCCTGCTTGCCTTTCCTCCTCCGTTTTTTTGGTCGCAAAAAAAGACAATTTTGACTTCCTGCACTAGCAGTCGTCGTCGTCGCCGCCGTCGTCCTTGTAGTAGTTGTGGCAGTAGCAGCAGGAGCCAGCAGTGCTGTACACGGAGTGTGTGCTTGCGAACCGCAGGGCGCGAGAAATGTATAACGGTGGCTGCCTAGAAATTGCCCTCAATGAAAGCACAGGGCAATTTCCTAGGAACTTAGCGCTTGTTGAGGAGAGACACAACGGGTGAGAGGGCAAGAAGAAAGAGGGGGGTAAAGAAAGCGGAAGAGGCTGCGTTAGTAGCCAGAGATGTGCAATTGTGCATGCGCGGTTCAAAGATACGCCAGCGTTTTTATTGGATGTGTGGCTCTCTCACTCACTCTGTCGTGAGTGCCCAAGTGCTGGAGGGAGCTGGGCTGGAGCAGTCGGCCATTCTCTCGGCCTTAGGGAGCGCGGACACGTGCACAATTTCATGCATGTACGGGTGTGTCGCACACATCGTGCTGGACATGACCAGCCAGCGATTCAATGTTCTTTTGTCCAGCATAACTTTTTCTGATCTGGTCGACGAGTACGACTTTTTTTCCCTCTAACTCGCCAGAAGTTTGACTTTTTTGTCAGTTGCTCATACTCAAACTCGCATTGATGAGTAGCGATTCATTGAGTCAAGCAAGGGTGAGCTTACACTACTGTTCTGCACTGTCTGAACTGATTCTTAAAGACCACCATGACCAAAAGTGAAGGCGTCCATTGACGCCACCGTCTTTCTAGCTCTCCTTCGCCAGCGCACGCAGAACGCAGAGGCGAACGGCCGATTGCTCCGCAATTCACCGTTCGGAGAAATGGTTGTCTGTCCCTGCCGCTGCCTGCCCAAGTCGCCGAGAAGCCGGTGCGTGACTGCGTTCGTAGTACGTTCAGTCAGTAAGCTACAAGGAGTTAGGACATTACCGTTACGGTGACTTCAAATGGCCTGAGCTTCTGGAGCTTTTGACATGTGGCGATGAAATTTTGCTGGCTCTTGGAAGAAACTCTTTCCAAGTTTTGTCTTTTGTCATTATCGCCAACGTCTGGCGTTGGCGGAGCACCATTGTGCGGGCCGCAGCGGCCTCCCCGGGGACCCTTGACCTCTATCCCATGGACTTCTGCGAGATCTGGACCATCCCCAAGAGCTGGGTTGACATAAACCTGAAGTCACCGAAGGCCAACCTTGTTCATGCCTCCTCCCGAAGACGTCCGGCAGCAGCTCAAGTCCAAGCCCAAGGAGGACACGAATTCTTTGTACATCAACTTGCGCGCGAATCGACCGCGAACATTTGATTTCCTTCCGCCCCTTAGAAAGGTGTGATTTGCGCCCTCTGTTCTGACATGCGGCAAGAACCCGCCCTTCCACTCAGTGGCAGTGATCACCGTTGGCAGGGCTGCGACATTGGTCCGTGTCTATGAAGAGTTACCACTCCTGCTCGTGTCATGGCAGAACCGGCAGCGTCTCAGCCTCATGCCTGAGAACATCTCGGGCAATTTAACGTGTTTCGGCCCATAACTCAAAGACTCCCTCTCCTCCGGTCTCTTTATGCTTTTCCGCATGAGGTGAGTAGGAGCAGAACAATGCACGAAATGGTCCCCCTCTCCTCTCTCTTGGATCATATAGCTCTCTCCTCCTCCTTCACAGACGATTCCCACAGTTTGGAGAGGGAACCACACTTATGCCTGTTTCGTGCGGGGCAAAAATAAGTACGGACTTTCCCCCACCACAGGCCAACCGACGTTTAAAAACTCGATTTCCCATGTCTTCTGAGAAGTAAGAGAAACTTTTCAAAAGCCTTGCTCAGACCTCGTGTCACGCTGCATATACGCACAGTGCACAAGCGTAGTGTGGGGAACTTCTCGACAAATCAGGAAATTTTGGATGAATTTCTCTAGAAAACAGTGTGTTACCATGCTTAATTTGGTGGATGAATTAGTACTTCCAGCAGGGCTGTACAACTTAGATCTTAGAGAGTACTAGGGCTTCGCGCTAGTTACCCACTTCGTTGGGTAGGAATAAGGGCAAAAATATAAAGTGACGAAAATCAGCCAAATCCTAACCGAACCGAACTAAACACGCGCGTCGCACTCGGGGCTCAACACGCGCATCTGGACAGAAATCGGCCGTTTTGCACAAAGGTGCGAGAATCGACCGTTTTTTGCACCAAAGTCACCCAAATCGGCCCCGCGCGAACAAAAAACACTGCGAAAAGGACCAAAATCAGCCGCGCGCGAACAAAAAGCACGGTAAAATGACAAAATCGGCTCAAAACTCGAAACCAGCCGCGGACACAGAGACACACGTACATAAGGGGCTGTTCTTTTATATATATAGGGATTCGCAAGCCGAAACTTTGTCATTTCGCCTGGTGAGGAAGAAGTTTTGAGGCTAGAAGCTACGACACTCTGAGAGTTCAACTTGGCTCAAAAATACCCGAGTCGAATCAAATGCTCTTTGGGTTTTTGTTTAGTTTTGGACTCAAAACCCATTCCTGGTACATTTGTAGTTGTGGAACTGTAAATCTTGCACTGAAAATTTCTTATGGAGACAAGAAATTTCTTTTAGCCGGAAATTTTGTATATTCGAACAGAAACAACGAAGGTGCAACAAAGTATCAGTGCTTCCCCCATGACTTCCACCAAGTAGTTTTCAAAGTAGGAAGTGATGAATGACGTTTACGTTACGTAGCCTGCTTGATTTTGGTCCAATTTACAACTTTTTTTTGCCAATGACATTTCGAATCTCCCCTCAGATCCTGCACAGGCTACGCAAACGACTTCTGCATATCGGGTTTGTTCAGGCCCGCGTGCCGACGCCTTCGCCAATTTACCTCAATACGTGCAGTACTTGTTACTTACACTCGACGGTGAGTATGATTCGCTTGCTTATCGACGGCGGGACTCCATTTTGCGCAATGCACAAGTAAGCACCCATCTCCGTACGGGAAATGCGGATCAGATCGAGGACCTTTCCATGGACCTCCAGTTTTTCTGCAAGGAAGACGAACCGTTGAAAACGGACGGTTGAAAAGTGGAGAATCCATCAAGATACCTTTCTTTCCCTCCTTCTTCTTCCTCTTGAGTATTATTGGCTTCTTGTCCTCCCTCATCCATTTGATCTTGGGCTCAGGGGTCCCCTCGGCCTGGCACACCAGCGAAGCGTTGTGGCTCTCCAGGACGCTCACCGAGGAGGGGGAGCTCTCGTCATCAACGATATTGGGAGGAACTAAAAGATGTGAAATCAGCCAGCGCCTATTGAATGTATGCTCCAAGTCCTGGGTCTGACAGACACAGATACAGCATGTAATTATTCCTGGACAAGGTGTTGTTTATTCCAATTCCACATGACCAGCAAGGTCGCAGACTGGTGTACATGCGTGTATTTAATGGTCTACTCATGGAACGACGCCAATTAATGTATTTTGGGTGTGATTTGGAGTTTGTAAAAGAAAAAGTCTGAAAAAATCTGCCTGTGCCTTGTTACTGCTGAAACGGGATGTGAAGATACACTTGGTGAAATGTTCTTGATCGACGATACAGTCCTGCCTGTTCCAGTTGCTATATGCTCAGCTTGTAAATTGCTGTTGACCTTGACGATGCCGTTCTGACGTCACTGTGGACACGACCGGTATGCACCCGCTACAGACAATAAAGTAACGTTGCATTGACATATGTGAATGTGAGTGTATTATGGGGCTCTACTCAAAGAGGAGTAACTTTTATTGTAAATCCAGACAATTTATATACTGCTGGAGCTAGAACAAAAAATGATGGTCTGCGAGGCATTAAAGGTTGTTCCGTTCAAGGTGACGGAGAGCACATATCGTGTAGACTTTTTCCCTCTCCCCGTTTTTGTTCTGGCAGCACTTGTAAACGTGTAGACCCTGTCCCAGAACATGACTGCATTGAGAGGCACCATTGACGTACCTACGACGTTGACGTAACCAATTTGCTTGAGCATTGGATCTGTGTTGATTTGACACATGTAGTAGCCTTTATCCTCCTTCTGGATGTTGTTGATGTGGAGACTCCACGTGTGGTGCTTGTCATGATTCACCGAGAAACGCGAGATGCGCGTTATCACTTGGTGATGAATGGTGAGAATCATCTGACGATCCAGATGAATGAAGGCCACCTGCGAAAAGTTGGATCACACACTAAATGACCGTCTGACGTGAGTGAACCACGTGCATATGTGTATGTACCTTGTAGTCGTGAAGGTTCTTGACCACGCACGGCAGGACCGCGTCCCTGCCCACTGCCACGGTGATGTTCGGCACCGCCTCCAGGAATTCTGGCTTGGTCGCCACCCCGGCTGCCGCCGCAATGGCCGCAGACCTCTCTCCCGCGGCCCCAGGGCATAAGAATAACAACTGCAGCAACAGCAATGGCGGCAGGAGAGGAAGTTGCCACAAACCTGCCATGGAGAGAGAAGGAAGGGCGCGAAATGTGAGCAATTTTCTAAAAAGCTTGTTCCTCTCTTCCCTTTCCCCATAACTGGCCGAAGAAAGAGGGGCGGTTGTGTCTCAATAGGTGAGAGAAGAGGCGATTCGCATTCTCCGCGAGAGGAGACAAGTAAGCAGAAAACATGACCGGGAGGGTTAGTGAGAAAATAGTTGTAGAGGCTGAGAAAGAGAAGTGTTGTTCAACCGGCCGCAAAGGAGCCCAAATTGGTTAAAGGAAGAAGGCATTTCCGCGGCTACTACCAAAAATTAGACCTGCACAGTCACTTGGATGAAGAAGTCACTGTCGTATGCATTTCAGCCGTCGTTTGGGACGCGTCGTATACACATGTGCACACACCTCCAGCTGTGCTTTCAAAAAGCTTTGCCAAAAGAGGGGGGGGGTATACGTATAGGACATTCTTGACACCTCGTAGCCAGAGGGAGTTTGTGCTACCTGGCACACCACTGCCCAATCTCTCATGTGTCATGCATCAGCCAGCCCTTTGAATATTACATGCGAGTGAGGGCACACAAGGAAGGAAGAAGAGTCACTTCTTCTCTCCTCTGCCCCACCCTCGAATAGAAATTTCCCCGTTGGTTTGTAGCTGTCAGAAAAAAGAAGGCATTTGTCAGAGGCGTGCAGAACACGGCAGTGGTGGTGCCGGTGCCGCCGGTCCACATAGACAGACACAGTAAAGAAGGGGAGAAGGAACAAGGTTATGTGTTAATAATTCAAACCTCTGTCGGGGAAGGAGAGAGAGGTCTCCAGAATCGAGCTGGTGAGAAACTGTAAAAAAGAGACATCACACACACGCGCACAAGCGCACACGCGCACACACCTATAAAGGAAGGGGAGTGGGGGAATAGAGGGACTTTCTTCGACTTAGGCAGGTGCCCAGTGCTTCTTCTTTCCCCCCTCTTCTTCCAGTCTGCACCTACCCAAAGTTCCCCAGTGCATGGGTGAGGGAAAAAAAGGGGCAAAGCTAGTTGTGTGTAAAGAGTCTCTCCTCCGCCCAAATATATTTGCATCATCCCACTGATTCAACAAGGGAGGAGAAGAGAGAAGATTGCTCTTGAGATGATGAGCCAGGAAATGAGTTTGAGCAGCCCACGCACGCACGTACTTGAGGCTCTGCAATGACGAGAGCGTTTTTGTTGCTTCTGTTGAAATAAGTGCGGGTATTTGTGGAAAGTGCCCGGATCGGTCAGCAGCGACGTCTCCTCCTCCAGAGACTTGGCCATCGCCCTGGCCGCCCCACCCCCACCCCGTCATGGGCGGACGGACGTGTGTGCACCGTACGAGCGGACGGGCGCGCGTCCATAAAGTGCATACCTTTTTTTTTTTTCAATAAAACCGTTCTGCAAGCGGTCTAAACTTTATACGGACGTTACTTGCCAGCAAATTTACCTGCTGAAGGGAGTGCACACGAGGTGGACTTTTCTCGACCAAGCTTAGCCCCCCTGGATCCGGTGATATTTATCTTGCCACCGTAAAGAAACGAGATTTCCGCTAGCTTCATTAGACGTGCACAGGTCGCACCTCCTTTGTGTCCCCGTTTGTGCTCCGTTAATGGCGCCCTCCCAAAGATTCATGACCCAGTGTAAAATTGTCTGCGGACACTTTTCACCGGGGTGAGGGAGTGCGAGACCCCGGGAAAAAAGGGAAAAGCAAAGCAAGGAGCACTCAACAGTTATTGGTGACAAATAAACGCGTCTAGGGAGTCCTGCCTCTGGGGAACGAAACCTTTCTGTTTTTGTCATTGACCTGCAATCCGGGTTTGACCCGCGACAAGTGTGGAAAGGGCATAAACAGAGATCCAACATTCACTCTAACATTGGAACCACTTTCCTCCCCCCCTCTAGAAAAATGAGTAACCGGCTCACTCCGCGAGACAAAGGTCCGGACTGGCCCAGTAAGTCTTCACAGTGCCGGATGAACGCACACACTGTTCAACTGCGTCGAAGACGACGTTGCTACGAGCTGGAGTTTGGTGGAGTTCCCAAAAGAGACAATTTCCACCTGCGAGCAAAGGAAATCGAGCTCGCACTTCTTCTCTTCCCTCTACCTCATCTCATAAGAAGACAACTCTCTCAAAGGGTGGGAGGACTCCGAAGTGACGCTCTTCTTCGCACTCTTGGCCTTAGGGGGAAAGTGTATGTAGGTATGTATTATGCCTAGACGGACCTACATACGTACGTACTCATAAGTGCTGTAGGACGTTGGGACGGCAAGAGGGGGGGTTGGTTCGACGACGTTTTATCTCTTTGATGGCGAGCACTTTGTGATTGTCACGAGGACGCTTTAAGAAATCAGCAGGGGTAATGAGGTGGGGTCAACCTCCACAAGCACGTGCTATGTCAGCCCGCCTCATTCTCATATGCAATCAGAGTAAGAGGATGGAAAGAGGCGGCGAGTTGTGCTTTCGCAGACTTGGACTTGAAAGGACCGTCACGGGGGGGAATGAAGGCGCGTAACTGGCGCGGCTACCGTGTACTTGGAGTACCTGCACACATTGTTGGGCGGTTTCATAAGCAACCCGATTGATCAGTCAAGCGAGCTTTAATAGCGACGAATTGTGAGAGGATGAAAGAGAGGGAAGCCCATTCAAGGGTGCACATTAGAGTGCGCAGGCCGTATCAACCCTTCTCCAACTTTGCTTGGCCTCTAAAGAATCTTTTTTCCCCGAGTGTGCGCGCGTGTGTGCTAAGTAGCAGCGAAGAAAGAAAGCTGAGAAAAATGGCTACTTCTTAACCGCTTTAGAAAAAAAAGTCCGTGCCAGTAGCAGCCTTCAACTTTCGTAGCTGCGGCAAAGTTTCTCTCTGCTTTCTTCTGGGTGTATTTCTTCAACCCCGACCTCTCTTTGCTTAGGTAAACGCTGACTCGCTCGCTCTCTCTCTCGTCAAGTCAATATGGTGGCGATCAAACGTAAACGTTTCTTCCTCGTGTCTCCTGATTATTTAATGGAGATGTTATCGGGGAAGCCTCCTTTGAAGTGCGAGCAAACAGCGTGCAAAACTGGGCAGTTTCGGTTTGGGATGGCGAAAAGAGAGAGAGAGAGCGGGAGAAATGTTTGCATAGAGGTAGCAAGCAAAAAATCCTTTACCACGCCCGAGAAAGTTTTTAAACCATGATCTACTGCGCCACTTGTTTGCACTCGTGTCAGAACTCAGCAAGTTGAATACGACCATTCCGAGGGTCGAGGAGGAGAACGTGTTTGGAGATACTCCTGTGTGTCTACAGTTTCTAGCAGAGTTTGTGCCATGAGGGAAGGGTTTGTGATGCTAAAGTCCCTTTCTTTTAGCGATTCTTCGTGAGAATAACGGTTCGCAGCACGCAACGTCCTCCTTAGTAGGTTGGTAATGTAGGACAAAAAAATGCGTCCCTGCCACGCATGTCTGTGCTTTGTGCGCAAGAGATAGCAAAGGGCTGTTAGCTCAGTGCATTGGGCCAGGGGATGCATTCAAGCAGAGGAGGCATCGACCGACTGTCCGACCGACGTGCACGCCCAGGGGAGAATGAAAATAAATAACGCTCGTCGATTTCTACAGTCTTTGCTGCTCCAAGTTCCCATCCCCCCGGTATTAGTGGTGGGACATCACTAACGTGTGGTAGGACGAGTCACTAATGGCAATGAGCATCTCCTCTGAATGCTTCCTCTCTCCTCGGTGTTCCTAGAAGGCACAAAGGGAGGCCACGACCACAGCGTCACGAGGTAGACGCCCGAAAAGGGGTAGCCCCTGTCAACAAATTTAGCAGAAAAAGCCCCCTTTGGGGATGTGAGCGCTCAGCTTTTGCCTCTGTGCTCATCCTGGCAGGCTGTGGAGCTTCTTGGAAACTGTTTATCATTTGAATCATCCTACTCCCTCGCTCCTCTTGTCTTGTTGTGTGTGTGTGTGTGTGTGTAGGGGGGAAGTATGCGAACTTTCGGGCGTCAGATGCAACGGGGCGAGAGAAACAAAGCACCGGTTTGGTGGGAATCCTTTGTTTGATTCCCTCTTTAACCTTTTCTTTTGCCTCTCCTCTGTTCTGCGAAGAATATGTTCGTACGTGCACCTTTCTCTCTCCTCTTTGACATATGACCGAGGGGGGAAAGAACATATTTGCGAGAGAGAGAAGAGGTCGTCGTATCTCCTGTGTGTTTGTGTGAAGGAGAGAGAAAGAAAGGAGCCCCCACAGAAAGCGTGTCCATTTCTCCGTCTGCCTTTAAGTAGGGGAGATTTGTCCTGGGGTGCGGGAAGAGGAGCAAGGAGTAGGGTAGTGGTGGTGGATGTGCAATCATGATGACGACTTTAACAGCTGGCGGTCGGTCGGACATCATCTGTATGTACCTAGCGCCGACAGCAGTATGAATGTAGTCATATAGTACGTACGGCTGAGTACAGACGACACTGCACAGTACTGTGCAGTGCGTAGTAGGTCGTTGACGCATGCAATCTATAAAGCCACCACCAACACCAAATGGTGCATCATGGTGACCAACCGTTGCAGCGTGGAGGAGGAGGAGGCGGAGGAGGAGAGGAAGGAAAAGACCGAACTTGTCGTCAACGCGGGGGGACACGATCATCTATTGATTCACTTTATTGTACGAACGTGCAGCACTGGCGGACACGGTGCTCCGGCCAGTCACATTGACGGCGACGACAGTGGGGAGAGCCTGAAAGGCACCACGATGGAAGTGGTGCTACGATGAAAAGTAATCGTATACAAGGAAGGAAGTGTTTCACAAGACGTCCATGAGGAAAAATGTTGCATGACCGAGCTATGTGTCCTTGCTTTCTCCCACAGGACCCCACAGTCTCCCCCTCAGTCATATGTACTGGCCTCTTTTTTTCCACTGCAGTCTCTTTTCACATTCGCGGCTGTAGTAAAGAGTGGGCAAATGTCTCATACAACTTTTTTCACGACAGACCACAAAGTATCGCATCCAGAAGAGGAAGAAGGAGCAAAAGTTTAACCCAAGCCCAAGACAGATGCAGCAAGCCAGAAGCAAAGTGACAAGCCGACAAGGAGGGGAGAAGTAAAAAAGACCATTTCACTGGAGTCACCAGCAATGTCAGACCTGCACAGCAGCCTGGCGTTGGTACTCGTGGTCTTCTCCTTGGACCACCTCAAGCAGGCACGGCAAGGCTTTAAGCAGGGACTACTTGTGTTGCTTTGTTTTGGCCCACATCTTCTTCTTGTCCTTCACTCCCACGGAGGATCACTCCGTGGAAGACTCGGCTTCTTTTCTCTTTAGTCACGTAGTTCGCCCAATCTTTGCAACGTAGCAGCCTCCTCCAAACGAAATATAGATTTGGGCATCCCCGACTTTATTTTTTTTTTAAAAAAAAGTCTCAACATGCCAAGTTTGGCATCGATCCGTCCAGTGGCAGCGCTGCGGAGTTCCCCCAGACACACGCACACAAGTTTTGTGAATGCAACTATATCGTTCAATAAGCTGATATCCCACAAGGAGGAGTCGAGGTCAGCCAAAAGCGGCATTTTGAACCCATCTTTTTTGTCCAACCCACTTCATCACGGCCATTTTCAGCCAGAAATCACGTGTATTTTGGTGTTTTTGGCTTTCCCACACATATAGCGTCAATTTGCCTTCTCGCCTTGCTAATGTGCATGCTGCGGCATAGTAACGAAGTTGTCAACAGCATATTAGCAGCAAATTTGAAGAGAAAGTCACGATATTTGGGGAGAAAACTACCAAATTCTGCTGCCGTCTTTGTCAACTGCGCCTTCTTTCCCTGGTTCGTCTCTGGTCGTTGGGTGTGTGCAGCAGATTAGTTTGAAAATAATAATTTTAGGGGTTTTTTTTGGGGGGGGGGAGTTGATGTTAGACTCTGTTATAGCTGGTACAGGTCTCATTTTTCGAGAGAAGGAAAACGTTTTATTAAGGGCACTACTCACAGTTTTATAGCATAGTGTGTGTTGTAAGTGTGGTGGAAACTTCTTCTCTCAGTCGTAGCTTTTGACCGTATTCAGCTACAGACGTGGTCTCTAGACTGGCCTCTAAAAATTGAAAGTCTGATTTTTAAAACTGGCACCCCCTGAAGGGATGATACTGGTCATGAGAAACTCTGCTAGTCAAATAGTTTTGGCCAACTCCTCAGCAGCTAAGTCCTACAGGCTCAAAACTGCCTATGTCAACAGGACGCTTCTGTAGCTGTGTGCAGAGGACCAAATGGCTTTAAAGTGAAATTTTATTATTATAGGGGTCCACAACAAACAACTTTTAGTAAATAAACTTTTTCACTTATGATCATAAAAGTTCAAGTTTTATTTAAGAAGCTGGTACACTCTATCACTGCTGAACATGTAGTGAGACACCTTGCCAGTCCAGCACAAGCAGGTACATCCATTAGGTTGGCCCAATTAGGGAGGGTGGGAAGTGGGTAATGGACTTTGCCACAACAAAGCATTACCACATGTTTCGATGAATGTATGATGATCAAGGGGATGATAGCCCTTGACTGAGGGTTTGATTTTGTAACCTTACTTGCGACTAAGAATGCCCAAAACAGTAGATGGAAGGGTCAGAGGGATTCATTTAGTAACACTACTCAGCAAAACCTTTACTGTTAAGTGCATAACTGAAAAAGTTGTTTGCCCTATAGTAATAAAATTTCATTTTAAAGCCATTTTTGGTCCTCTGCACACAGCCACAGAAGCGCCCCATTGATATGGGCAGTTTTGAGCCTGCAGGACTTAGCTGCTGAGGAGTTGGCCAAAACTATTTGACTAGCAGAGTTTCTCATGACCAGTATCATCCCTTCAGGGGGTGCCAGTTTTAAAAATCAGACTTTCAATTTAGCTTTAGGGCTACTCACTTTCCACCGCATGGGATCAATGCTATGTACTGTGGTATCCCTTCCAAGAAGTGGGAGTCAAAATCGCAGGTTCGATAATCGTGAATGAATGTGCGCAGTTACCAAAAACGCTTGTTTCGCATCGGCAACTTCCATAATGAACCCGACTGTTTCGGGCCAAAAAGTAGTTACACTTGGATTAACATCCGGTTTCGGTAATCATCTGTATTTTTGTGCAATCGCGCACATTTAAAACGCCCATGATTTTCGAACCTTCGAATTTGACTCCCACGCCTTATCGCGAGCACCATGTGCTGTAACAGAGTTTACTACATAAAAGTTTGACTGTATTGTGAATACGTCAGTGGTCCTAGAGCAAAAGTGGGTATCAGTTTAGTTTTGCGGGGAGTTTCTTGGCTTTCCATGGAGGGTCGAGTCACGCCTGTAGCTCAATCCAGTCAAAAGTTATGACTAAAAAAAAGAAATGTGCACTGCACTTAGAACATACAAATAGGTAAGAAAAATTTAGAGTTAAGTCGTCCTTAGAAATGGTGTCCGAAAAATCCTAATATTTTGCCACGAGGACAAAAAAATATCATGTTCCGAAAAAAGTACCTTTTCGAACTAGCCTAATATGTAGTATCTCGAAAAGTCAAGACAACCCCTTAAGAAGACCATCATGATGGTCCAGCCTTACTACAGTCATCACCTGAAATGGCGTCAGGAAAGCGGTTTTGTTGTAACTTCATACCTTTTGCTCTCATTTTGTCTCCCCCCCCCAAAGAAACCCCTGAACATTGAATAAAAACGTGTATTTTTCCCCACCTCCCTCCATTGCGTCCATACGTGAGCGCAAGGCATGCTCACTACATCGAGTGTGCTCAAAATCTGATTTGCAAGCGCTTGTTCAGTGCGCACAGAGGGAGCCAAGCATGCTTGAAACAAGGTAGCCGGCAATGTTGCCTCTTGTGGTTTAATGACGTGGATTTGATAGCAAATCCGATATAGAATGAATCTCGCGTTCTGGCCGCCGCAGTGTGTAAGGATCGTGGAATGGAAAGATGATGGAAAGCTTAAGCGCAGGTGAAGGGGCTTCCGGGGGAATTTCGAATGGTTCAAAATGTATAACTAGAAGCATCCACATACTTTACGTTCGTCACGAAGCATAAGTTTTACGAACACACACACGCACGTATACTTTGAACGAATGTTAAGAGAGAGAAAAAAAGATAAGACCCTCTTTTTTGCGAGCGATGACAGCTTGGATATGTGCACTTTAGCATGTCATTGAGAGCAGCAGCAAACTCTCTAACTTTCTCTCTCTCTCGCTCGCTCTGTCTCTGGGGGAATTTGTAATGAGATTCGTTGTGGAGTCAACGGCCACAAAACAGTTTCATTTTACTGAGGCTGAGGAATGGCCTCGAGCGCACACGAGGACAACTAAGGGGTTGGATGGGCACCGAGCGAGGCTGCTGTGGCCGTTGTCACGGAACAGTGGAACAGGTGTGCGTGCGTGCGCTGTGGATGTCGTCATGATATAAGACTCACTGGCTGTGGGACCATAAGACTCCCGATAGTAGGTCCTAAATCAAACTGACATTTTACTAATAAAACTTTGACAGATGTAAGATAAAGCCTATGAGGGAAAAGATACTTTTCTTCCATCATCTGCGTCATCCATATTGTTGAGGAGACAACTGCGGTTGCTGGATTTGAGCGCTGCAGCCGCTACTTCCAACTGATGCGGTCTAAAAAAAGGCACCCAGATCGTCCTGCACTTCTAAACTGATTTCTTACTTGAGGTATAACTTCCCCTGACGGCAAGTGTATAATAATGCACATGGTAGATGAGTTTCTGCATCAACCACGACTGCCTTCATAGTTAACAAGCAGTCTGCAATAAGCAGGTAGAAGAGACCCTTCCTCGGCCTACTAAAAGTCATATATTAGCATAAAAGCTTAATTGACCCAGAAGCATCAGTCATAGAGTGCATTAAAGCAGAGCGCGATGGGAAGAAAGCTACCCAGTCCGTGATAATAGTGCTTTCTTCGAGGATATCTCGGAGGAAACTGCCTTTTCTCAAATATACAGCGCCGTTAACCGAGCAACCCTGGTAAAGTACTTGTACAAAGTTGGATTTTTCTTCACCTCAGCTCACTGGAGAAGAAAGTCTTTTGCTCCCACTTTTCTTCTCTCTCTCACGCACTTTCTCTTCTTCCTGGTGAGGGAGGTGAGAGCCCGGCTAATTTGCCGCAAGTGCTTTGGGAGATTACGAGAGGGCATTTTCTTCGCACCACACATTACCTTCAAGCAGAATTTGTCTTTTCAGCCGTATTGTGTACGTACGCAAAGGGGGGGGGGGAGGGGAGGGAACCGGAATTGTCCGCAAACTCTGCACCCAGAAACTTTTCAGCGCTGGGACATCAGTTACGCACCCATTTCCTTCTTTTTTTAGCACTCATTCTCTCTATGTTGCGTGAATGTGTGTGTACGATGGGGTTGTTGTACATCAAAACAACACAATACTCGATTGCCTCGCTCTATGATGACTCAGTCATGCGCGACCACCCCATTCTTTTCTCGTGAATCATCATCCTTGGATGCGACGTGAGGTGAAGGAAAGAAAGAAAGAAGGAACGACAGAAAGAGGCTTTCCTAATGGACGCTGGAATTTGCCGAAGCCCGTGAAATCAGCCAAATGATGTCGTCGGCAGTGAGAAGAACCCACGCTTCAAAACAGTCAATCAAGTATGACAGCAACAAAGATGATGCCTAATAAACTACGAAAACCAACGGTTTTTTGTCCTCCGTAGATGGATTCTTCCCACACAACTTACGGCAGCGTCGGTGGGGACGACACAACGACTGGGACGGACGTGCACGTCCAACGCGCGGTCAACGAACCCCATCTCACCCATGACTCCAAGTGTGCGCTCGTAGCTCATCAGGGTCGTCGGGGACTTGGGCTCCTCTAGGGAAACGCGATCCAAGCTGTGCAGTTCACTTTTCTCCTTCTCTCCTTCTTGCTCGCCTGCTACGTCTTCATCACGACCGACTTCGACGTCGCTTCACCTGGCGTACAATTCTCCTTCCTCGTCCTCCTCCTCCTCCTCCTCCTCCTCCTCCTCCACCTCCTCCTCCTCCTCCTCCACTTGCCGTCACCCACGAGAGACTCAGACACAACTCTTTCTCTACCCACTTTTGCAGCTTCTGTTGCGCATGAGAGAGTGAGTGAGAGAGAAGCGAGTGCGCGAAGAAGGCCTCTCTTTCTGCCTTTCTTTTCTGCCGCCGTCGCCTCCGCCGTCGCCACCGCCGTCGCCTCCGCCGTCGATGCCGCCGTCGCCGCCGTTGCCGTCGTCACCGTCGTCGCCGTCATCGTCGTCGTCGCCACCGCCGTCGCCGTTGTCCTCGGGCCTCGGGTGGGCCGCTGCCGCCGCCGGTGACGATGATGCACGATGAATTTGATTTCTACTTTGTCCTTAAGGATACCTGCAGCTATGAACTATGTCCGTGGGTGTGAGCGGCACCTGGATGACTGAGTGCAACCTGCGCTCAATGGCAAGATTGTGTCAGGAGAAGGCATGATCTGGAGTGAAATCGAGAGATTTTCTTCTCTGCTCAGAGCAAACAACACTGCGTCATCATCGACATCTTGAAGAGACGATTGGAGAGCCTCCTTCCCGCTGACTGAGAAGGAGAAGAACTTCCGGCTTCAGGATTGCCACAAGAAAGCCAGTTTAACAAGGCTTTGCACACCCGGCCAACTTTGTCCGGGACACACCACAGCTCACTGACAACTGTTGAGTGTTTTCAAAGCAATGCCAAAGTAGCTGCCAGCCGGACATGTCAGGCGTCGTCATCGCCACCCGACACGTATTCACTTTGACCGTGTTGCCCGTGGCAAACCCGTGCCCTCCTTGAACATCCCGGACGTGTGGTGAGATAGAACCCACAGGGAAGCTCTCCAATGAGAGCAATCTCAATATGATTGACACAGTGCGGCCGTATAATTGTGTTTCTCCTCCTCCTTCTCGCTCTCATTAATGCAGAAGAATGAGACGGATAAGACCTTCCCCCCCTCCCCCATGTGTGAATGGTTCGATATGCCCAAAAGGGATTTATCCCTCTCCTCCCCCCTCCTCTCACTCATGGATGCGATCAAGATGCTTATGAAGAAAAGTTACGGCGGTAATTTCTCGCTTGGGACTTTCTCCCTGATGAAATTACCCCGGCAGTGGAGGAACTTCTGCTTCAGACTCATGTATATTTACGGTCTGGCACACTATGAGGTGCACTGTGGAGCTCCGGCGCACATTTTGTGCTGCACACGCTGGGTAGACGAAGCCGCTCTGGCACAGGTGTCAACCAGGAGACGGCACCACCAAAGTTGGTAGCGATTTTTTGAGCAAGTAGAGTTAAGTATGTTCTGCGTATATCCTGAGCTCCTGTGCGTTGTGCGCAAAAGTGGCCAAAAAATATGCATGACCACGGCGACAAAAGTGTCATGCAGAACGATTCCCCGATATATTCACATTCAGACACTTTATTTCCAAAGCAAACGCCACGGGATTTAGGCTGCGTTCGCTGGAGAGAGAGGTTCCCCACCCAAGCTCTCGCCCAGGCCAGGCAGGAGGGGGACATCAAATCGTTGGACCCACTGAGTGTCATGAATTTATATCAACCGTGGAGGGAGGGGGGGGTAAGGGAGGAGAAGGAGGTCCTATCCGATTCTTGGCCTGCTCACACTGTGCGCGCACGCACACACACATTACAGAAGAAAGAAAATCCTGATCGCATGCACGTAGTACATAAGGATACAGGACTACATAGACACCGTGCAGTGGTACAGGACGTAGGAATACGCGTTCTCTCTCTCCTCCTCCTGGTCCTCTCGCACCCTCCTCATCTTCGCCGCCGCTGAATGGTGGAAACGTGACCAGTACAGCAAATTCGGATTTCCGCGGAGTGCATAGAGTGCGCGCTCGTGTGAGTGCGCGTGTGGGTGCGCGTGTTCTTTCTCTCTCTCGAAAACGTCTTTCTTCTTCCTTCTCACTCCAAACACCCTCGACGACCACATTGATACTCCAGAGATGAAAGATACTCTGGTTACAGGGCCGACTGCGCGCTCCTAAGCCCAGACAGAGCACAAAGAGATTGGGACCGTCGGTATTGTACGTGATGTGTAATCATCCCCCTCTTAATAAGGCCAGACCTTACAGCATATCTTACAGGACTCGCATTAGAAAGGAGAAGCAGATGCAGTGAGGGATAGAGAAAGTATCATAGAGTGAAAGTTCATCAGTCATGATAACCGTGAAGTGTCTCGTGTAATGTACTGCACTAGACTGTGTAGACACAAATTGACCTGGCATCACTGTTCCTGGACAAAAGTCTCCCCAATTTGACCATGGACAAACAAAAGTAGAAAGAAAAGTTTCTAATTCATTCAAATCTTTCACGGCTCCTTAAGCAAGGGCCATGTGCAGACTATTTCGTACGCGTATCACTGGACTCTTACTGTTCTAAGACAGGTTGAGTGACCAACCGTCAGTTTTTCCGCGTTGGTCTTGCTACGATTAAAGATATTAGTACCGTATTTCTGCAAATAGAGACCGCCCTTGAACAGTGCCCGCCCTTAAATAGTAGCCGCCGTTAAACTGTAGCCGCACCTCTAGGCCCTCATTTTTTACTACAAGCCGCCCTTGAATTAAAGCCGAGGCTACTATATAAGTAGTGAAAATACCGAAAGTACTGCGGAAAAAACATGCTAATTTAGTATGGTGTTGTGTTTACTTTGGCATTTTGTCTCGGCAGAAGTGTCTTGAAAAGTTACAGGTACTTTAAGTCTGAAGGTATGTGAAATAGAGGCCGCCCTCGAATTAAAGCCGTCCTTGAATAGAAGCCGCACCTAAGAGTCACAAATTTAATACAAGCCGCGGCTTGTAATTTCAGAAATACTGTGTGCTGATTATCAGAGCTTCGGATATAACAGCAAACTGGCTTATAACAGCAAAATCTCTGAAACCCAAACCATTTTAGTGGTTCACTCAGTAATTATTCCCCACTGTTAGGGGCACCACAATATGACCTCGCTGATAGAAGAAGAATCTGTGGGATATCCACTTTCTTTATGGTCACACAGGTTGTGGCATCCCGAGAAATTGACTGAGCAGACACTGCTCTCCATGGGTTGTGGAACAGGGGGCTTAAAGGTGCATCTTGAGGCAGCTTCGGGGCCGAAATCGAGGCCCCAAGTTGCATTTACTACAAAAATAGTTTAAGTGCCTACTTTGTCTCTTTCAAAGTAAGAGACTCATGTGGAATAAAAGCTTAGATTATTGGCAGATTAAACAATTCTACAAGTTGTTGGGCTGAAATGATCCACTAATTGACTGGGAGGTTGTGCAACATCAGAAGTGATTCTTGCAGTGGACTTTGCCAAAAAAGTTGGGGAAAAGAAGATGAGATTCAAAATGATACCTCTTGAGTGCTAGGTAACTTCTTGCTGCTCAGCTGGCATTGATTCTGTCAATCAAACCTCTCGTCGCACCTTAGTGTACGAATTCTTCCTTGTATAAATTCATCTCTCATCAAGACCCTTCATCAAGACATCAGTCTTCATACAAATGAAACGACTCGTGCATCGCTGATTCGGTTTCATTGGAAGATGCTGACTCCTTTGCATGTACCCCAGCATGCTCTTCTGATAAACAAACGCCCCTGGCCGTCAAATAAGAAAGAACCTGTGCATAGTAATTTAATCAATACTAAATTCTGGCCTAGCATGTTCTCCCAAATGAGACCTGTTCAGTTCCATTTGTATGATACTAACTGATGCAAAGCATAATACCTCTATTGTTCAACACACCATTCATTCCCAGGTCTACAATGTATGTGGATACATCCCTCGAAGTACACTACTTTTTACATTACGTTGAGGACAGTACAGTTGTATAGCATTACAGAAATGTGAAGTCAACCTTATGTAGAGAGGTTCATTTGCAGATTCATTTGTGAGAGCTGCCGTGAAGGCTGAGCCTAACCATTTACACTTGCCTCCATGAGTATTTGAACACCAGCTCTGTAGTGGAGAAGTGAGCGTATGTAGTATCGTTTTTTGCTTTATTGCCAGTGCTTCCTTTAATATGCAATTTCATCCACAGCAAAGTGAAAAGATCAAGTGCTAAGTCTTCAAGCTTTCCAAAGATGTATGTATTGTTTGTGTAGCTTTAATGTTGATGCAGCTTTGCATGATTCTATTTAGGACAGAAGACAAGCTAACTGCATTGAAAAAATGGCCAGTGCTGCCTTTTATAAGCAATTTCTCTGAAAATGAATGTAATAAGTTCAACTGCTCAGACTTCAAGCTTTCCAATGATGTAAATACAATTTATGTAGCTGCAATATTAAGGAAGTTACAGCAGCAGGAAAAAGTGTTCAAATACTTATGCACACCCCCAAAAAGGGACTTGCTGCCACAGTGATGGCAGGTGGGTGGTGAGGTCTGGAGAGGGGGGGGCACTCAAAAAAATTTGAAAATGCTCCCAAAAAAGCACGACGACATTTCAGTATTTTCGTCCCTCTGATGGGTGTTCAAATACCTTTGGAGGCAAGTGTACGTCTGATGTTCATGTAGGTGACGTCTTTTAGGTACAACAACGACATCAACGGGTCCTTGGACATGTTGACGTTTCACGGGGGGTGCCCGGTGTTGGTGGGGTCCAAGTGGATCACAAACAAGTGGATTCGGTCGCGTGCGCAGTTCAGGCACTTCCCCTGTGACGTCACCAGGTCAAGGAGGAGGCTGAAGCCGCTAAGCAACAACTTCTGCGAGATGACTCATGCTTGTGATATCAAATTTCGCCTAGACGATTACCCCAAAGCTCTTCATGGCGAAGCAAACTTATGAAAAATGCACTGTCTATCCTGTTACCCTCCGTTCTGAAGTGAGTGACCAAATTTGCACTTTTCTCTCATTCATCGATAGTTTCTCCTCCTTAAGTACTCTGAATTGCTCATACATTTTACGCAACATTACGTAAGAACTTCGCAAATGCTTGGGACTGCACTGCAAACCCCAATGCGTGGACTGCATTGGGACTACATCCCGACAGTTCAGATTATGGAACCTGACGTTCCACGAACCCAAGGACCAGAAACCCGACGCCGGTGATGCCACTTGTCCATTACCTTTGGTATTCCCAAGACCAAACGACACCGAAAGGCACAAAGTTATGCATATCGCTGATGGATGAACCCCACTAACAGACCCACTCCGCTGGCAAGATGGGATTTTCACCCTGAGAGTACACACGGAGACTGCATAGCAAAGCAGCCAAAGGGAGCCGACGTGACCAAGACCACCGAGTCCGTGACACAGGACGAGATACAGTAGATGCTCACCAAAAGAGGGATTCCAACCGTCAAAGCGAATGAATAAGAATATGGAATAACCATTATTCAGCAGGTCAACATGAAGTTTCATTGTGCAGTTCAAAATGGGGATAGTGCTGCAAGGACTGTCCCTGACGGACGCTTGAGGCAAGTTCAGAATGTTTACTTTTCAAGAGGGTTAAATGTTGGTCAAATTGTTAAAGAAGAAAAATTCTGGGGTGTTCCTGCCCCTCGGCCCCGATTCCACCGGGGTGCCCCAACAACCGACCGGGCCCCAACTGGGTGCGCAAGCAATGAAAACCAGTCGGTTTTGGGGCGGAGGTTGTAGAGGTTGAGAACACGGACAAAGACAATAGCATCGTTGCTGAGAATGACAACCTCGCAACGCAAATCTGGACAGCAGTGAGGAGTGGAGGCCGCGATGTCTTCATTCATATCCAGAGCGCCAGTCTGGGCGTCAGCGGTTGCGACGGCGATCTCTCAGGACGCACATACAGACAGTGCTTGGCTACAGGAGAACCTCGATGTAGTGAACTCATCAGTGGCATACAAAAAGTTTAATGTTTTGAAGGTGGTTCACTATATTGAAGATCAGCTAAAATGACCTCATAGCTATGAGTACTTTTGAAAAGGTGAGGTATAATTGGTGATATTGTTTGAAGGCTTTGGAGCACTATAAATGGTAGCAATTTCGTATTGAGGATAACATCATATCAACAAAATACAAGTAGTGTCTTGAATCACAAACCCATAGTAGAAAAGTATTTTTTGACAGAGAAATGAGTAACTTTCATCAGCTTTCGAGCTGATGAAATGTGCATCCGGTGCTCAGACCCAATGTTACACTGAGTGGATGAAACGGATACTGTAAACCGACCAACATAATCACTGACAATAAAAGAAACAGCATTTCACTATAAAAAAAACCGAAACTGAAATTTTGCCAAAGTTTCACTGTAATGGATGGTTGTTTTTTTTAGTAAAACTTCGGTTGTCAGAGAAAGTTTCACTAGTGTGATAGTAATTCATTTTATCGAAGGTCACTTTATCGAGGTTAATGCCACTGATCTGGCAGCTTTTGAGGCGGAATCCTCACGTGGTCACCCAGACAGCACTGGACCAGACGCAGCATCTCAGCGACCACGTGATCTCCACGACAAAGGGTCACCTGTTTTCCTCGCTCAGCTCAAGAACGTGACGATGGTGACAAAGGTTAGACAAATGCAGGTCCGACATGCAGAGTGGCGTATGTAAGGCCTCCGTGCATTAGGCCTAAGGCCTAATGCACGCTTACTCACCTGGCTGGAGACCAAGCTGAGCTCGCATGTAGTGGACACGGTCATCTGTGGGGAGAGACCTGGTGCAAAGCAAGACCCCGGACGTGTTCGACATGGTCACCTCGCTCATGATCCACGGGTCTTGCAGCAACTCGACCGTGACTCTCCCAACATGACGGCGGCCGGGATGTGTTCAAAGAAGTAGCCGCCACCTCTAATCAATGAGACAGATGGGGTCGGCGACCCAGAGGTTGTTCTCATTGACAACCAGGGTTGCGTCCAACATGTTGAGTTCTGTCAGTAGTCGACAAAATATGTCTGCAAGGACAACAAGGGATCAGACATGACACCTGAAGATGGAACATTCTCCTCGAAGGTTAGTTTAGATGTGCGTCGATTTGGTTAGGATAAGTGTTGCATCCATGCACTGCGTGAAATCGTTTGCCGACATCTTATGCATGTTTGATAAAAGCTTATATACGTAACAATTAGGAAAATCTAAACGTTCGATGCAGAAACGGTTGCGTCGGACAAAATTGCTCTATTAAGCTCTGTCTCTTCAAGCAACGTCCTTGACCAGAACAAACAAGTCCAAAGTCCGATCCTCATTACTGATTACTCATTATCGTCTAAATTGTGCGACTCCCGGATGTTGATCATTAAAGGCCCAATTATCCAAGTGGATTTGAAATTTTCTTCCAAAAGAAGACGTACGAAAAAGAAGTTTGTACTAGATGAAATAACAATTTGTGTGTGGTCCTGCCCAAGTCCAGACCCGCCCATTGAGCTCAGACGACATCACGCATCTACGACAGATGCAAGTCGTGATCTTTAACCGTGTATAACGCACTTGTGTAACACAATAGTGTTACGATGCTATAGTTTTACGCATCTGGCGAATACTCTTGCGTAAGGTAATATGGAATGCTACCTTTCTTATTAGGCTCGTTCAAAGAGGTACTTTTTTGGAAAATGATAGGTTTCAGCCCCAAACCAGAAAATATTTAGATTTTACTAAACAAGTTTTCTTTTTAAGGACCATTTACTAAGGGCACTTTTAGCTCAACATGATTACATTACATTTATAACATACTGTGTGAAGTCAGTGAACACTTCTTTTCTTTCTTCACTGGATTGGGGTACAGAAGTGTTTGACCCCTCTATGGAAAGCTAAGAAGCTCCTCTAAAACTAAACTGATTTGCACTTTTCCTCTAGGACCACTTATTTTCACAATACAGTCACGTACGTCTTTATTCCAGAAAACTCTGCTACAGTAGATACAGACTAACTTTGATCCCGTGTTGTGGCAAAATGAGTGGTCCTAGAGCAAAAGTGTACATCAGTTTAGTTTTAGAGGAGCTTCTTAGCTTTCCATAGAGGGGTCTGCCCGAGGGTCGTCAAGGCCTCAAGAGCTTCAAAATGCAAAAAGAGTGGGCACCGACTTGGCCCAGAGGAACGTTTGTAGCTTAACGTACGCTTGTTTCCTCTGCAGCCACGGAGCTGCTGAAATTGGTGTTGTTTTTCATCTAATGTACACTTTGTTACTTTACAGCCAGCTTTTTAAGTGTTTTCATTGAAAACTGAGGTTAAAACTGGTTGCTGAGTCATTGCTGCTGATGTTTCAACTATTCTTCATTGTCCAACTTGCAATAGATTTATAATACGCAGGGAATATACGAACATACGTCTGTGTTGCTCTATTCGCCAACACTCTTCCAGTAAATGGAGTAAAAACGCATGTATGTTAAAAAGTGTTCGATATAGTAATAATTGCACGTCATTTCAATGCCACTCACTGACCGACTGCAGGCGATTTGACGCTTTCGTACTAATGTAATACGCCAAAAAGAAAGTCTTTGCACCATTCTTTTTAGGTCTTATCTTATATTTTTTTATTTCATCCAAACGCAGACACGTACATTGCTGTATGCACTGTGGCACGCTTGCATCGTAGCACCATGAACATGTGTGTACCGATAGCTGCACAACACACTTAAAATTCAATTATTTGTCCGAGATCAACGTTTCTTAACAGCCGGTTGAGCATTCATCTTCCTGTGCGACACTTCCGTCGTGCTCGCTCACGAGGCGCCCTTAGTGTCGTCGTGTCCTCCCGGGCAGTACTCGTCAGGCACCAACATGGCCACGAAGTCCATCCGACCGAGACTCAGCGTCTGCGGGTAGACGATCCACAGATCGTTGTCCGGGTCGAACAAGTGGATTTGATCGGTCGCCTCGCCGCTGATCCGGTCGAAGCCGCCCACGGCCAGGAATGCGTTCCCGATTGGCACGTGCGTGCCGCGCACAATGTGACCGGGAAAGAGAGGCCCCAGCCGCCAAGCGGGGTTTGCGCCGCCGTCCTGCGTAATGCCGAGCACTTCGGTCACGTTGGGCTCGCTGCCAGTGATGACGATCTCCCTCATGCCGTCCAATCTCGATGCCAGCCCGGCAATAATGGTCTCGTGCGTGTACATGGTGGGTGCCTGGGGTAACCACTCACCGTCTTCCAACAGCCAGGCATTGGTGACTGGACCGCTGGGGATGCCACCGACCAGAAAGAAGTGGTCCTCGTCAACGCTGAGTAGCGCGTGGGCAGTTGTGGGTGAGGGCAGGCTGTTGGAGAACGAGAACGTCCCTCCCTCGAGGATCTCTGTCGTTTGGAGGATCTCGGTTCCGACGCCGATGCCGCCGGTCACCCACAGCCTTTCCCCAGGTAGCGCCACTGCGGCGGCGCCTTGGCGTGACTGCGCCATGGCGTAAGGCAGCAGCCGCCAGCTGTCTTCGCCAGCATCCACTTGTGCCTGGTTCGAATAGGCATAGCAGCGATCATGTCCATCCTCGTAGGTGCCACCACAAATGACAGGCTGACCCGCAATGAACGCGCCGACAGCGCCGCTCACGGCCGCAGGGAAGTCCGCCGGCTTCGGGCAGAGATGGTGCAGCTCTTTCAGGTCGATGACCTCCACGTCCGCCGTGACGGTGCTGCTGCTAAGGTCAGTTTGGCCAGTGGCCACCAGGAGTTTAGTCCAGGATGCTGGAAAGAAAGTAGACTTAAAACAGTTACGCGGCGCATCTTTGACGTCCGTACTGTCTGCCTGTCTGGGACTGTTCTCCACCCTGCTGGACGCCGGGGAGAGCTCAGTGGGAGTCACCATGAAGAGCAGGCAGATGCCCAAGGACAAGAGGGCGGGGGAGGAGGCGCGTTCGCTCATGTCGCTGGCTACACAGAAACTGAGCGAGTGGATTTGAACGAGTGAGGAGACCTGGATCATGAAGAGGGATCCGTCAAGCCGCCTCACCCTTCAAAGCAAACTACAGAGACAGCTTAGTGTTGTAATGACTCGAGTCGTCACGGAAGAATCACGAGTCCAACCATCCCTTGTATCGTAGACGACAGCGCTGTTGATCTGGTCTCGTGCACGGAACATCTGGAGAAGAATACAGTGGTTCACAAATATCCCTAAATATAGATGTGTCTTCAGAAACAACAGACTTTTTGTTAAAAAAAAATAAGTGTTCATCACTGAACACTTTCGACTCAGAAAAGCACAAGTGGTGAAAACTGCTATTCTGACCCGATCGAAATAACCAGTGATGAAAAGTTCTTATGTCCTTTGTATAATATGCTTTCCAAATGCACCTTAAATACACTGCGCAAAGAAATGACAGAGACAACGAGTTCTCGACCTTGTAGTTGCTGTTATGAGCTCAAACGTGGAGCTGTTCTAGTTCCACATATCTTCTGTCACCACCTAAAATTTGAACTCAATCAGACATTCTTTTACTACATAGTGTTTATGGCATCACAAATTCAATGCAGTCACAACAGCTGCGCACCACAGTAGAAATGTTTGAATTGGTGACACCATAAATGTCATGTAGTAAAAGTAAGTCCGATTCAGCTCAAAATCAAGGTGATAAACAGAAGACATGAATTTATAGCACGTGCATTGGTTTGTGGTTTTCATGAAATTTCAAACTAAGTGATGAAGAATCATAGTGTCAGTCATCGTCATTCATTTTTGACCAGAAAAAGTCGATTGTAACAAGAAATTTTCATATTATTAGTGTTTTTTAAGACTCTCCTATAGATAAAAACACCTTAAAAAGGGACGGTTTCTGGCAGAAATTGGAGTCATGGAAAACAGCTGTGAGCTGATGATTGCTGCCATGAAATCAGGTTCGTCTTGCTGATCTCAAAGATAGATATACGTGTATGTTGATACATATTGAAATGCGCATTAAATTATACATTATATAAAGCACAATGGCTGTGTGTGAGTGTGTGTCCAGCGTGCGACGTATATACTCTAATCTGTCCAGTGGAGCACAGGAGTTCATACCAACACAACAGTTATAACCACAACAACAGTCATAACTTTGCAGATGCAAAAGTATCTCTTAATCGCAGCTGTTGCAGCGATTAGCAAAACTTTTATGCTCCTAAAGGCGTATTAAAGCTTGGCCACAATTTCAGTTCTAAGTTCATGGCTTGGTTTTTTCGTATAAGAGGGTCTTCAAGTCCACGTTTTTCTTTCATGTGAGGCAATTTCTAGACGAGTCATTTTCCCCATTTGGGGGCTCGAACTCTATTCCGGACTCGAATTCCACGCAAATGACTCGGGTTGGGCTCGGACCCAATTCGTTTAGGGCTCGTTACACCACTAAACCGTTATCTGACGTTGAATTGACCGCTGCGACGCCAAACTTCAAATAAACACTTTTTACTCGTACAAGAGTGCAATGTACACGATGGCACAAAAATGAATCGCACTTCTTGGCTCATTCAAGACCAGCTTATTGAGTTGAAGGCGTAAGATTTAGGCAGATTTTTTGTGAAAACAGAACCACATAGTGAGGCTCAGACTTCCCACGTGACCGCGAGGGAGCTGAAAGTCGTGGGGTCGTGCTTGACCTCCTCTCACGGGATGGCGTCGTCGGACAGGTGGGAGGTCCTGGAGAGCACTTGTGCTGCTGCTCCATGGATTTCCATGACACTCAAGTTACAGAGATGAGAAGTCTTCCTGCTAGGGATGATCGGATAGGTATTATTCGACCTCAATATTCAGGTACTCGACTCTTTTTGGCTGCTCGATACTCGCGGTATTTCCTTCAATACCTAAGTCGTGCATATCTTGAGCAGCTCTACGGACTATTGCACCAACTGCATGAAGTCCTGTGATGCTGATGTGGTGGCATGAGCAGCCTGCGACACAAGCAGTTAGTTCTCCTGAATATAACCCTACAGCAAATCCATCCATGCACGCCTAAAGTCATAAAAATCAGGCATATTGGAATTGTTTATCTTTTGCACCTCAAATTTGCACTGTAATTAGAAGGAAATCCATTTTTTAAAAAAAGAGAAACTTTTTCCACTGCCTCCCGACCTCTTTTCACCGATTTTTTCGGCGATTCGTGCGCGCACTCATGAAATTGACCTTCATTCGTGTGCCGTAGAAAATTGTAGGGTTTTTCTCAGGAGAAATAGTTTCTTGCAGCTTTTTTTTACTTTTTCTCATTATTTTTAATCCCAGGCCTTCGTATGGGCAAGCCTTGCCCATACATGACTGAAATTCATATTCGGGGCCTGATTTCTTGGGGATTGTATTGCAAATGGACTGTGAAAATAGTTGATTAGTCAAAGAATTGCATTAGCAGTTACTCCCACTTGCAAATTTAAGGCACCGTATTCATTGCGCATAAAAAAGACTGTTCAGCCGATCCAACTGAAGAGCATACACATCTTTTTACACACTGCGCATCAAAGTGGGTGACTGCGCATCGAATTCGATCACTGCACTACAAAGTTCAGCACTGTTTGCATGATCGCACATCTTAGTTGCATCATTGCTCATCAAAAGGGCGAACCATGAAGGCATGAGCAGAACAGACCAGTCTTGAGATAAGCCCTTCATCATCAGTAGTTGCTCATGCCAAATTATTTATATCTGAGTATTTGTTCATGTGTCAATAAACACAATTCTTTATCCCTAAAGTGCAGTGAATCTGCAAATGCAGATCTTGGCGTGCCCTGATTTCACTTGCTGCAAAAAGAAGTGCACGATGACACAATCTGATAAAATTGATGCCCAGTTTGAGGCGCCACAACCCATTTTGATGCTCAGTTTATGACTTAATTCATGCACACGAGTAGAAGCATTTTCTGATGTGCAAAAAAGATTTCCACCAAATTTGAACTTAGTGAGCTTTGCTGGTGAAACTAACTTTACATCTTGACACCACAACGTACTCAAATCCCAGGGTCTTTTCCTCCAAATGAACTCGATTACAATACTCGACTATCCCTAGTTGACTGTAAAGTCGACAGGATTTCCAAGATCCACTGTTGGCACTGACTTTTCTTCTATGAACCCGGGATCATGCATGTCTTGCCTCATGTACCGTTCAAACGCGCTTCTTCTCCAGGTGCAACCTTTGCAATAACTTGAAGAAGTTTTTGCTCTCCACGTCAGCATTCATTATTCATTTCAGTGCTGAGCTGCGATCTTCCTCCACACGTCAATGGGCGCTTGTGCAAAGCTCAGCTCATCCGTGTTTCTCTACCTCTCGATCATCTTCAGTCGTCCATTCTTTTCATTACTTTCTATAGGTTTTGCATCCAGTGTAATGCATTCCAATGCATAGTCCGACGGGCCAGTTGGGCAGCGGTCTCCGGGTTGAGCAGCCACAGCCTGGCCCAAGCTCCCAACAGCTGCTGCTCGCACGGCGACGAGCTCCTGACGGCGGGCGCGCCAACAGCAGATGACAGCAGCAGGGTCAACTACGTGAGCCAGCCGTGGGCCGGCACCACCCAGAACAGGAAGAAGCGGACGAGGCGTAGACAGAGAGAGAGAGAGCGACAGACACTACATTAAAGATACTCTTGACTGAGCTGATAAGAAGGAGCCATCAGAAGCGGGATTTGCCCACAACTCATACCGTGTAACTCCTTGAAGTCATGTGGAAGGCCAGCCTAGCCGGCAAGGCTCCGGCACCGTCCGCCCTGGCGCCGGCGTCAGCCGTGCTCGGCAACGCGGACGCCGACGACGATTGGGAGACCGATCCGGACTACGTCAACGACGTCTCCGAGGAGCAACAGCGGTGGGGCGGAGCAAGGGATGGAGGCAGCATCGAGTAAGTGACCTTCACACATGGATGTGGCGAGCGGAGCCAACGTTTATTGAAGAACACAGACTGAAACAATGATCAGAGAAGTCATGCACATGAGTGGAAAACAACTAGAAAGCGGTTGTCAACCAGAAAGTCAGGAACATCTCTGTATTTATAACTCTGTATTTATGACTTAAACTTCTGCAGTATGGCCGCGTTCCGCGCCGAGGTGCAGAAGGACGATGCCATTGCTCAACAAAAGAAGCTCTCATCGGGCGGCGGCTACAGCGCGAGTCGCGGCTACGGCGGCAAGTTCGGCGTTGAGAGCGACCGCATGGACGCCAGCGCACTGCCGCACGAGTACGAGGTCAAAGTAGAGAAGCATGCGAGTCAGAAGGACTACGCGAAGGGCTTCGGAGGAAAATACGGAATACAGAAAGACAGGGTGGATAAGGTGGGTCATGCCGAAGATCGCCTTCTCTCTCCCTCACATGTTGTGTGTCATCCACTTTTCTGCTCCAGTCTGCCGTTGGCTGGGACCACGTAGAGCAAGTGGAGAAGCACGAGTCCCAGAAGGACTACAAGACCGGGTTCGGCGGCCAATTTGGCGTACAGAGTGACCGCGTCGACAAGTCCGCCGTTGGCTGGGAGCACGTGGAGCAGCTACAGAAGCATGAGTCTCAGAAAGGTGAGTTATTGTTCAATATAGTTGCCTCGTACATTTGTGCGTATGGTTTTCTATGTTAGTATTGTTCCTAAGGTTGCATAGACGTGAACATACTTTGCTCAGCCAATGAGAGAAATTGTCCGCGATTCCAAAGCACTTTCCAAACCCTCAAGTAATCCATCATCCATCTTCTCTGCCTCTCGTCACGCCCGTGACTGATGGAGTTCCCGACAGTCACTACAACCTTCGCCTTCGTCGCCACTTTCGCCAACCCCTCCCGGTTGTCCCCCCCCCCCCGACGTGGCTGGTCTCTTCCTACTCCCTGCTGCCCACAGCCATGACCTCTGCCATTTCTGTAGTCAAGGCGACATCTCTCTCGTCTCTCTCGTCATCTGCGCGCTCGCCGCGTTCGTGTCATCCGACATCTTCTGTTGTCACACCTATTCTATCACTTCCGCTGATAACGTCTTTATGGAGCCCCACCTTTTCCTTTGGAATCTTGCCGATCCTCTTTAACGGCATCCGTTCAAGTTCTCTCGAGTGATTGTTTTTGCATGCGAGTTGCATGCACATCACTATTAGGTCGAATTACTAGGGTTTCCACTGACTCAAACGCCATTTGTAATCAGATTAGAGTTTGATTCCGCCAGGAATATGAATGCATCTTTTTTTAACTCTCTTTCAATGACGACGCCTTGAGCGAGCTCTACTGTGCATGGTAATAATTGGGAGGATATTGTTCCTGATCGAGATCCTCTCTTGAGTAGCTGACCATCAGCGCTTTACCACTGGAATTGGCAAGCCATACAAACATTCTGGACAGGCATGAATCATGTCTAAGGAGAATTGTGATTCCGTCAGAGATTTAGTCGGCTTTGTGAGTGACATAGCCAATAACTTATGAGCGAGGGAATGCTAACACTACTGCTTGCACAGTTGTTCCAGGTGCCATTGAGGTTTTCTCTTACAGATTATGCAGTTGGCTTTGGCGGCAAGTATGGGGTCCAGAGTGATCGAGTAGACAAGAGTGCCGTCGGCTGGGAGCATGTAGAAAAGGTCGACAAGCACGAGTCACAGAAAGGTGAGTCCTGCAAGGTACCCTTTTAGCTGGGTCAGTGGTGAATGCTCACTTTCTAGACTACAAGGCTGGATTTGGCGGAGAATTTGGAGTGCAGTCTGACCGTGTGGACAAATCTGCAGTGGGCTGGGAGCACCATGAGAGCGTGGCCAAGCACGCCAGTCAGACGGACTACGCCAAAGGCTTCGGGGGGAAGTTTGGGGTCGACGCCAATGTGAAAGATAAGGCCGCCCACGACTATGAAGAGCAAACAGAGCCCGTGGGCACAAACTACCAGAAGACCAGACCAGTGGGTGAGTCGTCGTAAAACCATACGTTCATGGAACTGTGCGTGTACCGTGCATCCTTGGCACCATGGACGATATACGCCGTTGTTGTCTTATAGTCACTTGCACTTACGTATGGTTCTTCCATCTACAGTTCCGTCCAAAAATGCTGCCAATCTTCGGGCTCGGTTTGAGAACATGGCTCAGCAGAGCTCCGAGGAGGCCAAGAAGCGGGCGGAGGAGGAAAAGAAGAGGAGGGAGGACAGGGAGAGGAGAGAGCTGGAAGAGGCTAGAAGAAAAGAGGAGCAAAGAGTTAAGGAGGAGAAGCTTAGGGAGGAGAAACGGCGCCAAGCTCAGGAAGAGGAAGAGAACCGGCAACGTCTGGAACAGGAAAGGCAGCGTCTGGAACAGGAAAGGCAGCGTCTGGAACAAGAGAGGCTGGAAGAAGAACGCAGGCGGCTGGAAGAAGAGAAGCAGAGGAGAGAGAAGGAAGAAGAGGATAAAAGGCGTAGGGAAGAAGAAGCAAGGCTGAAGGCCATGCGAGAACAGGAAGAAAAGGCTCAGATGGAGCAGGAGCGGAAGCGACTGGAGGCTGAGCGGGTCAGGGAAGAGGAGGCCATGAGACAGAGGAGGATGGAGGCCGAAAGAGAAAGAAAGAAGCAGGAGGAAGAGGCAAGGATGTTGGAGGAGAAGCGCAGACAAGAAGCTGAGCGACAACGGCAACGAGATGAGGAAGAAGCCAGAAGGAGACAGGAGGAAGAAGCCAGAAGGAGACAGGAGGAAGAAGCCAGGAGACAAGAGGAAGAGATCAGGAGACAGGAGGAAGAGGTCAGACGGAGAGAACAGGAGTTGGAAGCCCAGAACCAGCAGGAGCAGGTAAGAATGATACTTAAGCAGTCCTTTTATTTTTTAAGCCCTCCTATATGAAATATCCACCCATGAATTTGGCAGAATTTTTTCTGCTTAATTACGCCTCATTGCGCCTAATTTTAAAGGCTTAATTGTGCCTCATTGCGCCTAATTTTAAAGGCTTAATTATGCCTCATTTCAAAAATGCATGAAATTTATTTGATAAGGTTGACGGTGAGGGGATCAAAGCCATCGCCCTGTACGACTACCAAGCCGCTGCTGAAGATGAGATTTCTTTTGATCCCAATGACATTATTACCAACATTGAGATGGTAAGTGTGAACTTAGTTATAGCTGAAGTAGGTGAAAGATTTTTTCAACCGTGTAGTCTTGACATTGTCCATCCCGTTGCTTGAGTCTTTGCTTGTCCATTGTTTCCACCGTGCTTGCGTCTCGTGTTCTAGGTGGACGAGGGCTGGTGGTTGGGGGAGTGCAGAGGAAAGTTCGGACTCTTCCCTGCCAACTACGTAGAGGTCAGAAAGTGAAGAGGAGCAACGCTTAGATGTTACTACCAGAGGCCAACAGATACGTGATAATCAGCAATGCCACCAACTACGTTTACACCACTGTCCTTTTGTACCTACTACACGTAACTGTGCGCGCCATTTCTTTCAAAGGTGTCACCTAGCAGTCGAAGGTGCCTTCGGCTGCAAGACGATTCAGGTGCTCCAGAGGAGGACTTGAACTGAAAATTCATACTAAAATGACGAACCCGAAAGGAGGATCCTGATCAGTTGTCAAGGAAAAGTGCTTCCGAATTCTTTATACTCGACATCACTACTACTTTATTCATGTTGATCTTAAGGTCCGGTCATGTAGTGCATCTTGTTGGTGGCAGAGTTGCGCTAGGCTAAAGTGAATCTCAGTGTATGGCTGTTGTGTCACAAATTGCAAGTAATCAAGCGTCTATTTATTGATGTCATTATTCAACAGATTGATGATAACTGGTGGTTGGGAGACTGCCATGGTAGAAGAGGTCTCTTCCCCTCAAATTTTGTGGAGATTCTTCTTCATTGAGGTTTTTTTTATATACGTAAGACATGATTTGGCACTGTCATATGCTTTCCTCGCAGTATTTTATAACTCTTGACTCCTTCATTGCTGATGTTATTCTTTATCCATTAATTTTTACAAAAGATCATCGTGCATCTTTGTCATCAGTTACTTTTATACTTTGTAAAGAAGGTTGCAGAGGCAACGACTTACACCATACAAATAAAAGGATGCTGAAAACTCTCAGTTGTTTTTTGCATACTATACTTTCTCCAAGACGTATTCACACTGAGTGTATATAGATCGAACTGGCGTTTAAAGCTTTTAAGATCAGTACCTAACTCGCAATACTCCTCTGCCTCAGGCCATTTAAGATCAGGTTTCAAGACCAATCTCAAATAGTCATTCCTTCCAGCTTTGTGCGTGACGGCAGCCATGACTCCAGCCGCAACTCCTTGGAGAATGTGAGCATTATGGGCGTCCAGAACAAAATGCTCCCGTGGCAAGAGACAACATGTAACGCACAATTTCCTTCTTTAAGGGGCGCTGCCAATGATAGGGGGCTTCGATGAAGCGCCAGCTGGAGATACCGGTAACTCAATGTATACAACGGCGATTGCTGAATGTATTTCAAGATTGTACTTAGTATGGAGATCAGCAGTAGGATTACTTCCTGTGGGAGAGGTAGTTTTGTGGATTTCTTCTGTGGAGCTCTTCGCCAGGGTCCACCTTGCTAGCATCGTCGTAAGCGGTTGAGATGATGACGTCTCTGATGGACTTCCTTATTCTGGGTTTTACCGCGCTGACGGCTTTGGGATAGGCGAAAGTGCCGATCTTCTCTCCGTAATAGCCCAGTCCCGCCCGCCCGGTCTGTCCGTCGTTGTCCAAGGCCGTGGCCATGCCAGGAAAGGTGGATCCCAGACCCTGGCCATCTTTCCACCCCTGCTTTTCCATGATCTTCCTACCGAAGCCTCTCGTGTGTTTCTCAAACTGTCCAATCTTCCCACTAGCGGCCTTACCCTGGTCGTTCTTCCTTCTAGGCCTCTTGAACACACTGTCGGTTTTGCCCTTCCTGTGGAAGACGCTCTGTCTCATGTCCGCCGAGTCCCTGGCGTCCTTGTCGCCTTCTCCGCCATAGTGGACGCTCATGTCGACGTCCCAGTCGTCGGTCGTCTGCTCGTCGAAATCCCCTTCAGCTTCTCGCCAAACCTGGGCATCGGTGTAGAAGACCAAGCCCGAGGATCCCTTGTCCCAAGTGACCTCCATCTCCTCCTCAAAGAGCCTCTCCTTTGTACCAGGTTGCTGACTGATGTCTCCGCTCATGTCTGCTCTTCTGGCCTGGACGTCGTCGTGGAGAGCCTCGTGACGCTCCCACTCCTCACAGGTGTCGTCATCGTCATCGCTACCGGACTCGTCCTTGGCGGCGGAGTTCTCTGGACCTCTTCTCTCCTTTTCTTCTCTCCTCCTCCGCTCCAAATAGACTTTCCTTCCTCCGTCGTTGTCCCCCCCATCTTTGGGTCCAAGCGACGAGTACTTGAACGGCACAGACCCATACACTCTTCTTCTTCGGGATCTCGGGAACTCCAGCTTCAACTTGGCTATGATCCTGGCAGGCAATCGACATTGCTGCACGGCGTCTAAGAAGAACTGAGTGGGTGTGCCCACGTTTCCTTGGGGCATCACGCTCACAGGCGGCATCAGCTCAGACATGGAGGCAAGGTCTCTCTCGCCTAACTTGTCTTCCTCCTCAGCCATTCTAACTCTGGAGACGAAGCACTTGCTGTCGACCTCGTCACCGGCCGCATTTGTCCAGTGGCGACCGTCGTACATCGACAGGAACTCCGTAGCGTGTTCGGCCAAGATCTTCATAAGGCAGCAACAGGAGGTGAACTTGGAGGACTTCTCGTCCTGGCCCCCACCGCCCTCCTGCTTCTTCTGGATCTCTGGACGGTGTCTGAAGTGGAAGCAAAGGATTCTCCCCGACTCGACGAAGGTGGAGAAGAACCTTCGCAAGTCATGAGAACGAAAGACCCGAGGGATGTTACGCACCAACAAGAACTGAGGCTGTTGATCAGCCGACATGGCGGCGTCGATGTGATCAAGGCTAGATCAAGGCTAGCGGCCTCTACGTCGTCGAGGGGTCCTTCGACGAACCCGAACGTCTCTCTCTGGTTCTCTTTGTTGATACCAAGGTTTTTACAGACCTTGATTTGTGCCTGCAGCTGCTCCCCTCCAGCAGAGATGCCAGATGCTTAAGATCCCGACAAATCCCTGGTGAAAATCAGGCAATTTACTACCTAATAATAGCCAAATTCAGACATGACTACGGTAGTTCTTTGGATTAAAACTTTACTTTTAATACCTAATGTCCATTTTATAACAAGAACCTCAAAAAAATCGGGCACTAAGTTTAACATAAGAGAGTAAAATGTCCGGAGAAATAGACACCGGGCAACCCTGTCCCAGTGTCAGTCAAGCCCGATTGCTCTGCAGCGCCCTCTTGGCAGCAGAAGGGAGAAACGTCAACGCCATGTACATCTGCAGCATGCACCTGTACTGTATCATAGAGCAAGTAATGTTGATAGCTGTTTTCAACTTTCAACATTTTGTCCTGCACGTCAGAACAAAATGTCGTTAGTTCTTCTACAGAGCACGAGCAAATACTTTTGTCCGCTCTGTTCAGAGGGTTGGCGGGAAGATACAAGGCTTCCCTGTACATAAAGGGCATGAACAGAACCGCATAGTTTCACTCACCTACTCCATGTATTTAGGTCAAAGAGTACACACGAAGAGACCCCAGGGGAGATCGTATTTGGCTCACGTTTAACTCACTAGTTCCCTAAAGTTCTATTATTATAATTATCGCACCATTTCTCGAGTTCCTCAATACGTATACATTAGGCTAGGTCGAAAAGGAGTCAACTTTGGAAATTCACTGACGCCATCTGGGGTTTGTTACATGGGGTCAAAAGGTGAAGATGTGGTCAAAAACGTTCGAAAAACAATTGTGTTTACCTCTGCCCAACTTGATTTGAAATTTATGTCGTAGGCTACTTTAGTAAATTTGCTGTGAAAGTA